>TARA_R110002110_G_scaffold301156_1_pt1 | contig 261784 bp, 238 predicted proteins | sample TARA_R110002110 | Tara Oceans TARA_R110002110 (sample SAMEA4397330) | marine metagenome | biome: Polar Biome; feature: [SRF] surface water layer (ENVO:00010504); material: water (ENVO:00002006), including particulate matter (ENVO:01000060) such as... | depth 5 m | reverse complement strand
CAGCCTGAGTATCTATGATGTTGATAGATAACTCTTGAACAGCTGGCAACGATGGGTACAGGCGCCCAAGACTCACCTGCTAAACAAGATCCTCTTTCAGGTACACCTGTGGGCCGGTATTGCCCTGGGCGGGTATATTCTGATGATGAGTGTCAGCGGTGTGGCCTTTTTGCTCGAAGATCATCTTGACCGCCTGTTTGTTCCTTCGACAGTGCAAGCCGATGGTCGGGAACCCATGTCGGATGATGAAATGGAAGCCCGAATTGAGGAGGTTTATGCCGATTTCGAAATCGTCATGATTTCCCCGCCTTTTAATCCCCAGCGTGCAGCAGCGGTTGTCGTACGTCAGGATGATGTTTCCACCATTCGCTATTTTGATCCCTACACGGGTGAAGACCGGGGCAGTGCCAATCCCTGGCAGACCAATATCTATCGCTGGTTGATTGATTTCCATGACGACCTGCTGATTCCCGGCATGGGCCGTGATATCAATGGCTGGGGGGCACTGGTATTTCTGGTCATGATGCTAAGTGGTTTTACAATCTGGTGGCGTGGCAAGCAGCAATGGCGCCAGAGTTTTACCATAAGCTCAAAAAGTCCGCGGGCAACATTGTGGCAACTGCATAGTGTGTTCGGTTTCTGGACCCTGTTTTTCATGCTGGCCTGGGGCCTGAGTGGCATGTTCCTGACCATTCCAGAAGTACTGCGTGTTGTCACGGAACCACTGGGCTTGAGTAATTTATTAGGCATGGGAATCGTTGGTATATCGCCCGTGGAAATCGATGCCATGCTTGAGGCCGGCACATTGGCGGATAACTACCAGCTACTTAACATCAATGATTTTCGTGCCGACCGCAGTAGTGGGTTCATGGATTTCATGGTTGATATTCATTTCGGACGCTACGAATCAGGTTGGATTATCGCTCTGTTGACAGTGATCGGTCTGGTGCCGGCAATGATGTTTATCACCGGTTTCATTTTATGGTGGCAGCGGGTGGTGATGCGCAGCTACCGTAAACTGATGAGCCGCAACTAATAAACTTTTCTTGCCTGATTTACGTCCTGGTCTATGCCAGGACAGCAAAAGATTGGTGAATTTCGCCAGACGCCAGGGTGCAAACTCCAGGAACCATCCATAAGCTACTGATATTCAGGCAAAAAATACTTGGCATCAAGTTTGCTCTTCTAAGCTTAGTCCTGTTAATAATGACAAAAGGGAGTTAAGCAATGAAAAAACTGACACTGTTCGTATTACTGTTCTCAGCTGGAATTTATTTCCAGCCCCTGCATGCGGAAAGTTTTGTTGTACGTGAACATGTCCTGGGTGTGGAGGGCATCGAAACACTGAATCTTGACGCCTCGGTTGGAACGGTACGCATTCGCAGTACAGAAAGTGATGAACTGCGCGTTGAGGTGGAGATTGAAGGAAAAAGAGATAACATTTTCCAGCGGCGTCGTGATGTCGATGAGATCGATGTGGAAATTGACCGACGCAATGATCGCCTGTTTCTGCGTCTGAATGACGAAGAAGATATTGAAGCCCACTGGTTTATAGAAATGCCCGTTCTCGACAGACTCGACATTGATATGGGGGTCGGTGAGCTTGATATTGAAATCGAAAACAGCGAACTTAATGTTGACATGGGAGTCGGGGAAATCGATATTCGCGCACCTCTGGCAAACAGCGGTTTTATCCAGGTAAGTAGCGGCGTGGGGGATGCCAGAATAAGCGGCGGCCGTAACAGGCAGGAGAGCCGCCGGATAGTGACAATGCAAAGTGAAGCCGAAGGTGATGGCGACAATCCGATCACCGCCGAAGTTGGTGTCGGCAGTGTTCAGGTTGAACTTTTTGATTAATCTGATTTTTCCAGCAAAGTAATCAGAGAGGAGGTATCCCAGCGTTTACCCCCCTGTTCCTGGACCTGGGCATAGAATGAATCGACCAGCTGTGTCACCGGCAGTGAAGCACCGTTTTTTTGTGCTTCCTGCATGGTGATTGCCAGGTCCTTACGCATCCAGTCCACCGCAAAACCAAAATCAAATTTGTTTTCCACCATGGTCTGGTAGCGGTTTTCCATCTGCCAGGACTGGGCAGCGCCTTTACTGATTACGCCGATCACTTTTTCAACATCCAGACCGGCCCGTTTGGCAAAATGGATACCTTCTGAAAGCCCCTGTACCACCCCGGCAATACAAATCTGGTTGACCATTTTGGTGAGCTGACCGTAGCCACTGGGGCCCATCAGTTGTACGTTTGCCGCGAAGCACTCTATGACCGGCCTGGCCTGTTCAAAGGCCGACTGATCACCACCGATCATTACCGTCAGCTTGCCATTCTCTGCACCGGCCTGACCACCTGAAACCGGCGCATCGAGAAATTCAAAGTCCCGATCTTTCGCCACGGCACTCAGTTCACGGGCAACAATAGCGGAGGTGGTTGTATTGTCGATAAAAACGGCGCCAGACTTGATCGTCGAGAACGCTCCCTCATCACCTATGGTGACAGCACGAAGGTCTTCATCATTGCCGACACAGCAAAATATAAAATCTGCACCATCGGCAGCTGCAGCGGGAGAGGGAGCGGCACTGCCTTGATACTGTTCGGTCCAGCGCAGGGCTTTTTCCTGGCTGCGGTTATAGACGACAAGCTGGTGTCCGGCTGCGGCAAGATGACCGGCCATTGGATAACCCATCACACCCAGGCCGATAAAGGCAATGCGTTTGCTCATGATTTCCCCTTGAAATAACGCTCTTGAGGTGGCAAATATAGAGGATGCAAGCGGTCTTTGCCAGCTAGGGATATAGTCTGGCATAAGGTACAATCGACGCAAATTCAATACTGGAGAACAAGATGCGAAGCCTGATCGTCGGCCTGATATTGCTCTCAGTGTCCGGGCCGGGACTGAGCCAGTTTGGAGAACTGGAAATTGAAATTGGTTGCCAGCGCGGCGACTGTATCAGTGGCTATGGTGTGCTGGTTGAAGAAACCGAGCGCGGTCTGACCCGTTACCGGGGAGAATTTCGTGAAGGCGAATATCACGGTAGTGGACGCCTGGAATATCTGGATGAAGACCGTGTATACAAAGGTGACTGGATGCTGGGCAACAAACATGGCCGTGGAACAATGTGGGAACGCAGTCTTAACTGGTCTGCCGTGAACAGAATTTATGATGTGTATATCGGCCAGTGGCGCAATGACATGCGTCATGGTGAGGGGACACAGGCCTTTAATGTCAGGGACTGGCGTGAAGACCGTAATACCGAAAGGTGGCTGATTGCCAATGAGGAGAACTACACTGGTGATTTTGTCCGCGGGGTATTCAGCGGGGAAGGAACTTATCGCTGGGCCGACGGCACGTCCTACACTGGCGGCTGGGCTGCCAATAAAAAGCACGGCCGGGGTTATTTTGATTTTGGCAGTGGCATACGTTCAGAAAGGATTTTTGAATTTGATGTGCAAGTTGATTTCTGATGGATCTTGAAAGCCTCAGGCGTGAGTATCTGCATGGCGGCCTGAAAGAGGAAGAATTACAGGCTGATCCGCTGCAACAGTTTGAAAGCTGGTTGCAGCAGGCAATCGAATTGCAGATTTATGATCCCACCGCCATGGTTGTGGCTACTGTCAATGCCCAGGGGCAGCCTTCCCAGCGCATGGTATTGCTGAAACACCTGGATGACTCGGGCTTTGTATTTTATACCAACTATGGCAGTCGCAAGGCTGCCGACATCGCTGAAAACGCCCATGTCAGCCTGCACTTTCCCTGGAACGATATTGACCGCCAGGTGAAAATTGAAGGCCAGGCCAGCAGGATTTCCAAAACCGAATCCCTTAAATATTTTGTCAGTCGTCCGCGCGAAAGCCAGATTGCCGCCTGGGCCTCTGAACAAAGTCGTCCACTGAGTTCCAAACAGATTCTGCTAACGCAGGTTGAACATATGCGGGAAAAGTTCGCCAGGGGAGAGATTCCGCTGCCGGACTTCTGGGGCGGAATACGCGTGACTCCGACTTTGATGGAATTCTGGCAGGGGGGTGAGCACCGCTTGCATGATCGCTTTGAATACCGTCTGCAGGATGACAAGAGCTGGTCGATACAGCGACTGGCTCCCTGAACAACCGGCAATTCTGGAAATGTGAATTGCGCCAGAATTTCACTATCCGGCTGCTGTAATGCCCGGTAAAAGCATTACACTTTCCATCAAGCCGCAGTAACTCAGTTGGTAGAGTAGCTGATTCGTAATCAGCAAGCCGGAGGTTCGACTCCTCTCTGCGGCACCAGACTCAGTGCAAGTGCCGGCTCAAGGTAAAACAAACAGCAGCAGTAGCGGCAGGCTGGCAAACGAGATGATGGTGGAAAATACCACAGTGGCAGCGACTTCTTCCGGCGAACGATTATTCTGCGAAGCAAACAGGTAGGAAAAAACCGCAACCGGCATGGCGCTTTGCAGAATCAGTACGCCTTTGGCTGCGCCTTCAAGCCCCAGTAATCCAGCAACACCCCACCCGACCAGAAAACCCAGTATCAATCGCAGCAGGGCGAGAAACAGGCTTCTGTTGATACTGATGATTCTGAACTGTGCCAGGGAAACTCCCAGGGCAATCAGCATTAGCGGGATGGCGATTCCAGCCAGTAAATCCGTGGTATTTACGATCCATGCCGGTACCGGGATATCAAAATAAACCAGTAAGAGAGTCAGAATAACGGCAAAGAACATCGGGTTTCGTGCCAGACTGCCAGCAGTCATGGAGCCCTTGGAGATTGCCGCGCCGACAGTAAAGTGGAAAAAGGAATTCACGGCGAAATAGGTAATGCCCAGGGCCAGCCCTTCTTCACCAAAAGCCAGCAGGCAAAGAGGCAGACCCATGTTGCCGGTATTGGGGAACATCTGGGAGGGCAGGAAGGCGTGCAGATCGAGTTTCAGGGCTTTCAGGATAGCCAGGGCAATCAGGCCGACAATACACAGGTTCAGAAAGGCACCCAGCATCATGGACAGGAAAGGTTGTATGCTGACGCTGACTTCCATGAAAGTGGCAAAGACCAGACAGGGAGCCGAAATATTGGTGATCAGCCGGGTAACAAATTCCCGATCATAAGGTTGCTGTAACCTGGACCAGCCATAACCGACGAAGGCGCAGATGAACACCGGCGCAATGATGGAAAATATTTGATACAGCATAAAGCGCCTGAATTATTAGTGAAGCCTGAATTATTCCTGCCAGGCCGGAAGTTTTTTTTCAGTCAGTATTTTTTTCAGGCGGGCATATTGCGGCAAACCGTTTGCATAGGGCGGATAATCTTCACCCTGGATCAATGGGGCAAAATATTCCCGTGCGGCTTCGGTGATACCAAAGCCGTCTTCAGTGATGAAAGATTCCGGCATCATTTTTTCCACATTGGCTACCGCTGATAATTCTGCTTCGCCTACACGCCAGCTATAAGGCTTGTTACTTACGCGCACAATGGTTGGCATCACGGCATTCTTTCCGGCCAGCGCATATTCCATGGCGGCCTTGCCCATGGCATAAGCCTGCTCCACATCAGTGGCCGAGGCAATATGTCGCGCCGCACGTTGCAGATAGTCTGCCACGGCCCAGTGATATTTATAACCCAGCTCATCTTTGATCATGTTGGCCAGGGTCGGCGCCACCCCGCCAAGCTGGGCATGCCCAAACGCATCCTTACCACCGGCTTCGGCGAGAAATGTTCCGTCAGCATAATGCGCGCCCTCGGATACAACAATGGCGCAATAACCAAACTGTTCCACGCAGCTTTTTACTTTCCGCATAAATGCAGCCTTGTCAAAGGCGACTTCGGGGAACACGATTACGTGTGGCGCATCTCCTTCTTCTTCTGCGGCCAGGCCGGCAGCTCCGGCGATCCACCCGGCATGCCGGCCCATGACTTCCAGCACAAAGACCTTGGTAGAACTTTCACACATTGATGCAACATCAAGCCCGGCTTCCCGAATTGATACAGCAACATATTTGGCCACAGAACCAAAACCGGGGCAGTTGTCAGTAATTGGCAGATCATTATCGACGGTTTTGGGAATACCGATGCAGGTCAGGGGGTAATCTATTTCCCTGCTGAGCTGGGCTACCTTGTTGGCGGTATCCTGTGAATCACCGCCACCGTTGTAAAAAAAATAGCCAATGTCATGTGCTTTAAAGACCTCAATAAGTCGTTCATATTCCGCACGATTTTCCTCAATACTTTTCAATTTGTAGCGACAGGAACCGAAGGCGCCGGCAGGCGTATGGCGCAATGCAGCAATAATCTCATCACTTTCCTGGCTGGTATCAATCAGCTCTTCGCGCAGGGCGCCCAGAATGCCGTTCCTGCCGGCGTAAACCTTTCCCAGTTCAGGATGCTTGCGCGCAGTTTCTATCAAGCCACAGGCAGAAGCGTTAATGACAGAGGTGACACCCCCTGATTGGGCATAAAAAATGTTGTTTGCAGCTTGATTGCTCATTATTGCTCCAATAAACAGTCAAATAAGGGAAAGATGAAATTCATATGGCTGGGTAAACTACCGGCATCGCTTCATTATAACAACGCATAAGAAACTTATTATATAGATAGCGTAGATGATAATATCCCTGCCAGAATAAATTTTGTCAGGTGACTGGATGAAGAAGCTGTGCAGGATATGTCATCAGAATACTGACGCTGCTGATTATGTGGTTCAGGAAATGATGTTCGGTACTGGTGAGTCATTTGACTATTTCCAGTGTCAACAGTGCCATTGCCTGCAAATTTCAAATATTCCTGACAATCTGGCTGACTATTATGCAAATGACTACTATTCGAAGGAAAACGATTTTGCCAGTGCAGACAGTTCAGGCAAACAACAACGGATCATCAATTCCCTCAGACACTATTTAATTTCCGGGGGGCAGGGCAGTGTCAACTTCAAAAACGAAGAATTCGATGTCGTTACCCGGGTAAAAATGCGCCAGGAAAGTAAAATTCTTGATGTTGGTTGCGGAAGCGGAAGACTGCCCTATGTATTAAGAGAAGCGGGATTTGAAAATGTATCAGGTGTGGATCCCTTCATCGAAAATGAGATTGAATACCCCAATGGACTTAAAATATACAACAGGCACCTGGAAGATTTGCCCGCCGAATGGCGCTGGGACTTTATAACTTTTCATCATTCATTCGAGCATATTGTGGATCAGCATAAAACCCTGTCGGAATGCGTGAAACGCCTGGAAGACGGTGGCAGGATAATCATCCGGATTCCGGTGTTGGGATTTGCATGGCGAAAGTACGGCGTGCACTGGTACCAGCTGGACGCTCCCCGACACTTATATTTACATTCTCGGCAAAGCATCTCGTCACTTGCCGGGGAGCATGGCCTGAGAATTGAGAAGCTTATATTTGATTCAAATGCTTCCCAGTTTCTGATTAGCGAAAAGTATAAGCAGGGGGTACCTCTTATCCATCAGAAAAAAGGCAATCGATTAAAACGTTTATTAAATAAATGGCAAAAATTCAAATACAAACGCTTGAGCAGGAAATTGAATAAAAACTCTGATGGCGACCAGGCGGTGTTCATCTTAACTCGCTCTGCTGCGAGCCAGGCATAAATTCCCGAGGAGCTGAATGGAAATTATGGAAGCAAAAAAACGTTATATTGACCTGATGAAAAAAGCCCTTTCGTTTACCTTGTGGACGGAACCGCCACTGCCGATTGAGGCCTACAACTACAAACGATCAGCACTGAAAAAAACCTGGTTCTCCCTGTTGACAGGTATTTTTGATCTCTTTCATATCAGGCTGATGAAGGACAACAGGTTCAGCCAGGAAGACATCACCGACGGCAAGGTCTGGCCAGGTTATGCCGATACCATGATAGGCCTGAAGCGTCTGGATAATCTGCAGTATTGTGTGGAAACGGCGTTGAACGACAAAGTCCCGGGTGACCTGATTGAAACAGGCGTGTGGCGAGGTGGTGCATGTATTTTTATGCGGGCCATACTGGCCGCCTATGAAGACAATGAGCGCAAGGTTTATGTGGCCGATTCCTTTGCCGGCTTGCCGGAGCCTGATGCAGAAAAATACCCGCAGGATTCCGGGGATAAGCATTTTATCGAAGATTATCTGGCAGTTTCGCAGGAAGAGGTGGCCAATAATTTCAAACGCTATGACCTGCTTGATGAGCAGGTGGTATTCCTCAAGGGCTGGTTCAAGGATACGCTGCCATCAGCATCATTTACTGAACTTGCAGTAATTCGCCTGGATGGTGACATGTATGAGTCAACCATGGATGCCCTGAAAGTCCTGTATCCAAAACTGTCTTCCGGAGGGTTTTGTATCATTGATGATTATGCCTTGAAAGGCTGCCGTCAGGCAGTTGAGGATTACCGGCAGGAACATGGAATAAACGAAGAAATCATGAAAATTGACTGGTCCGGATGTTACTGGCGCAAAGCATGAGGCAAGAAGTCAGATGTTTGATACGCTGACTTAACTTACTGATCAGAGGTTCCTCAACAAATGCATATTCATATTCTCGGAATTTGCGGCACCTTCATGGGCTCGCTGGCGATTCTGGCCAAGCAGCTCGGTTATCAGGTCAGTGGTTCCGACCAGCATGTTTATCCGCCAATGAGTACCCAGCTTGAACAGCAGGGTATTGATCTGCGCGAAGGCTATGATCCTGCCCACCTGCAGGACAAGCCTGACCTGATAGTCATTGGTAATACCTGTTCCCGTGGCAATCCTGCAGTCGAGTATATACTCAGCGAAGCCCTGCCATACTGTTCCGGCCCGCAATGGCTGGCCGAGCATGTTCTCAACAGACGCTGGGTGCTGGCCGTGGCCGGTACTCATGGCAAGACTACAACTACCAGCATGCTGAGCTGGATTCTTGAACATGCCGGTCTCAAGCCTGGCTTTCTGGTCGGCGGTGTGCCGAAGAATTTTGATTGCTCCGCACAGCTTGGCGACAGCGACTATTTTGTTATTGAAGCCGATGAATATGATTCGGCTTTTTTCGACAAGCGTTCCAAGTTCATTCATTACAAGCCCCGCACCCTTATCGCCGGCAATCTTGAATTTGATCACGCGGATATTTTTGCTGACCTGCAGGCAATCCAGACACAGTTCCATCATCTGGTAAAAATTATTCCGCAAAACGGGCTGATTATTTCACCCTTCGGCAATGCAAACCTGCAGGAGGTGTTTGACAGGGGAGTCTGGTCGCCACAGCAGACTTTTTCACTGGATAAGACGGATGATGCTGACTGGCATGCTGCCTTGCTGGATGAAGATGGCTCCAGTTTCAGGCTCACTTATGCCGGGGAATCCGCTCAGGTTGAGTGGTCGCTGCTGGGTCAGCATAATGTCCAGAATGCTCTGGCCGCAGCGGCTGCCGCTGCTCATGCCGGAGTGAGTCTGGCGCAGAGTTGTGCTGCATTAAATGAATTTGCCGGCGTCAAACGCCGCCTGGAAGATCTGGGTGAGTTTGGAGGAGTTCGGGTTTATGATGATTTTGCCCATCATCCGACTGCGATTAAAACCACGCTGGACGGTAAGCGGGCTGCAATGGGTGAATCAGGTGACAAGCAGCGATTGATAGCCGTTATCGAAGCACGTTCCAATACCATGAAAATGGGTTATCACCAGCAGACTCTTGCTGCTTCACTTGCTGCCGCCGATATAGTTTACTGGTATAAAAGTGCAGCGACACAACTGGATCTGGATGCAATAGCTGCCTCTGCCGAAACCGATTTTCACAGTGTCGGCTCAGTGGATGAGCTGATTTCAAGGCTGGTAAGTGATAAACATCAGGGAGACCATATTGTGATCATGAGTAACGGTGGCTTTGAAGGGCTGCATCAACGACTTTGCGAGGCCCTGTCAGGCTGATGTAGTTCACGATGGAAACTATTGCGCTATTTCCGCTGAATTCCGTAGTTTTCCCCAAGGGCAGATTATCGCTGCAGATTTTTGAATCGCGCTATGTCGACCTGGTGCGACAGTGTCTGAGAGAGCAGAGCGGTTTTGGGGTGGTACTGATCGAACAGGGCAGTGAGCTTGCTCATACCGGACAGAAGCTCGATATACACCGGGTCGGAACCTACAGTGAAGTGGTTGACTGGAATGAGCTGTCGAATGGCTTGCTGGGGATTACCGTTGAAGGCAGGCGCACCTTCTCCATTCTGGAATCCTGGCGTGAGAGCAATAACCTGTGCCGGGCCGAGGTCGAATTTCGAACTGAGGACTCGGTTGATGCTGAGCCAGTCGAGGTCGGTGAGGAATTTCAGGAATATGTTGATTTGCTGCAGGGATTGGCCAAACATCCAATGGTAGATGACCTGAACCTGGATATCAGCTTTGAGAACCTGCGCGAAATTGCCTGGTGCCTGGCTGAATTACTGCCGGTCAGTAATCGTGAAAAGCAGGCGATACTTGAGATCAGAGACCCGGTCAGTCGCCTGGAGCAAATTGAACTTTATATAGCTGCCATGAATCAGCAGAGCTGAAGATTATCGTAGGAGCGGCTTTAGCCGCGAAGGGTTCGGGACTGAAGTCCCTCCTACAGACATACCTGATCCGGTGTAGGAGCGGCTTTAGCCGCGAACCTCGCCGGAAACACTTCAAACAGCAGACTTAATCAGACCGGGGTTCATTGGAAAAGGGCATGTCATTGCTGCATAATCGGGTGTTTTTGACAGGGGATAAGAAGAATATGCAAGCGCTGTTGGACGCTATAAGTAATCCGGGATCAATGACGGGCTCACAATGGCTGGTGCTGGCCATCGGCTTGTTTATTGTGCTGGGATCATTGTATTTTGTGATCAAGCTGTTCAAGATTATCAAAGGAATAGGCAAGACCAGCTATACGCCGAATATAGGTCTGGACAAGCATCCATACAGGGGGCAAGCGGTGAACCAGGCTGCGCAGGATCAGGCAGAAGAGCAGCAGGACTCTGGTGAAGCAAGTTCCACAACCGAGTCTAAATCAGAATGAAATTTAACAATGCTGAAACTGCTGCCAGGAAAACGATAGTACCGCCTAACCAGGCCAGTAAGGCCCAGATTCGAAAAGGTTTGTCGTTGTCCGGGTAAAAGCCGGATTTTTCGTATTCCCGTTCGGGTGGTGGTTTCTGAGCGCCCGTCATAGTCAGAGTCAGTCCAGGTAAGTAAAGAATCCATTTTAGCCCCAGATGAATACCAATACAGCCCGCCAGATAATAAATTCACTGTTTTCCCTAATCGTATTGCTGTTGTGCTTCAGCCAGGCGCAGGCGATTATTATTCGCCATGATAAGGCAGATTCAGGATATGTAGTCGATGATCGTGAGTTTCCACAGCTGTTTTTCCTGCATACCCGCTTTGGCAATAAAGTCTGCGTCGCTACCCTGATCAGTGAAGACTGGGCCATTACTGCCGGGCACTGTACTGAACAAACGCCGATTCAGGAAACCATTCGTCAGGGCAATGACTATCCGCTGACCATAGCCGGACAGTCTTATACAGTCAGTGAACTGATAGTGCATCCGGCATTCAGGCATCCGCAACAACGCCAGGCTGTTGATCTGGCTCTGATTCGGCTGGATCGCGCCGTGGAAGGGGTGGTTCCGGTGGCATTAAACAGTGAATTGAATGAAAAAGACCAGATACTCTCGCTGATCGGCTGGGGCTATACCGGGGAAGGAACCCGTGGCCTTGCCTCCAATGACGGCAAATTGCGTCGTGCCCAGAACAGCGTCATGTTTGCCGGTAAATGGCTGGAATTTGTCTTTGATGACCCCCGCGCCCTGAACAGCCCTGCCTTGCCGCTGGAAGGTGTCCCCGGGCTGGGTGACTCTGGCGGACCGGCATTACTGGAAACCCCGGAAGGTCTGTTTTTGCTGGGGGTCGCGCTGGGTGAAATTGATAATCCGGCTGAAAACGATCAGGGTCGCTATGGCGCCGTTTCCCTTTATGAGCGAATCTCCACGCATTACAGCTGGATCATGCAGGTCATTGCAGCAGATTCCGGCATTTAATACTTTTTTGCTAATTATTTTTAAGTTAAATTAGTTAAAAGTTATCAATAATATGCAGGAAAAAAGGCTTGTCATGACTGCTGACGCAAAAGACAGGAATAAGCCCTCCATCCGCCAGCTGGAATATTTCGTCACGATTGCCCTGTCGTCGAATTTTCGTAAAGCTGCCCAGGTTCTGAATATCAGCCAGCCAACACTGACTTCCCAGATTGCCGTGCTGGAAGATGCGCTCAAGGTAAAACTGTTTGAACGTTCCCGTGCCGGAACCCTCCTGTCACCCGCAGGACGTGAGTTATTACCGCTGGTACGTCAGTTACTGGAACAGTACCAGCAGGTGCTGGATCATGCTGACAGCAGCCGCAAGGAATTGAGCGGCACCTTCAAAATCGGTGTGTCTCCAACCATCGGCCCCTATCTGTTTTCCAAGGTTCTGATAGAGTTGCACAAGCGCTATCCGCAATTGAAACTGCATGTCCGTGAAGGCGTCCCGCAGGAACTGGAGCAGGGCCTGGATCGCGGGGACTATGATTTTATCCTGACCATGTTGCCCATGCATTCCAGTGAAAACCGGGTCAGACCCCTGTTCATTGAGCCGATTTCACTGGTGATGTCCAGGGATCATCCACTGGCTCAGAAAGACGAACTGGTAGGCAAGGATCTTTATAACCAGGAAGTCCTTACCATGGATGAAAGGCATCACCTGCACCGGCAGATTGCCACGCTTTGTGAGCGCTATACCGCGCATGCCCAGCGCCGTTTTGCTTCCAACAGCCTCAATACCCTGAAACAGATGGTCATCATGAATATGGGCATTGCCTTTATGCCGGGCCTGTATATTCATGCACGGATCATGGAAGAGGATCAGCTGAAGGTGATGGATTTGCGGGATGAAAAAATCAGGCGAACGCATGTTGCTTCCTGGCGCAAGAATGCGCCATCACGCCACCTGTTCCAAAAGATATCCTACGATATTAAAACCATCGCCATGGAACTCTTTGACGATATTCTTGAAGAAGTAAATACTGAAGATAATCCGGATTTTAAATAAGGCAACTGGCCATATATTGATCTGCAGCAAAGGCCACACTGTGTTCTGGGGCTAGTATTTCCCGGCCTGTTGGATATAAAGTATTGATACGGTGTCGCCATAGCGCAGTCTACTATTGTTTACTGACTGCTTTTTTAAATAGAGTAGAAGAGACATGTTTGAGGTAATAAGCTGGAGCCTCTTCGGGGGTATTTTAATTGGACTGGCTGCAAGCCTGTTGTTGTTATTTAACGGCAGAATTGCCGGCATCAGCGGCATTTTGTCCGGGGTATTTTTCCCGGCAAGGGGAGATACATTCTGGCGCGTAGCTTTCATAGCTGGCCTGTTGGCGGGCGGTGTCCTGGCACCACTGATTTTTCAGCGGGAGTTTGTATTTGAGTTGAATGCCTCGCTGCCGGTATTGCTGGCAGGCGGATTTCTGGTTGGTTTTGGCACCAAGCTGGGTAGTGGTTGCACCAGTGGTCATTCAGTGTGCGGAATTGCCCGTTTTTCCTGGCGCTCGATTGTCGCGACAATAACCTTTATGGCCACGGCAATAATCACGGTCGCTATCATGCGACATGTCCTGTGAGTGGATCATGAGCAACGTTAAACAGAATAAAGTTATATCCTATGGCCTGGCAGCTTTTGTTACCGGGACACTTTTTGGTGGTGGGCTGACGCTGTCGCAGATGGTCAACCCGCAAAAGGTACTGGGGTTTCTGGATATACTGGGGGACTGGGATCCGGCACTGATTTTTGTCATGCTTGGGGCTCTGCTGGTGACAATACCCGGGTTTCACTGGGTGCAGAAGAAAGAGCAGCCATTTTTTGCCCTGAAATTTCTCACACCAAGCAGTAAGGTCATTGACAAGAAACTTCTCACAGGAGCTGCTCTTTTTGGCATTGGCTGGGGCCTGGTGGGCTTGTGTCCCGGCCCGGCACTGACAGCTTTGGTAACACTGAATACCGACCTGATGATATTTGTCGTGGCCCTTATTGCCGGCATGTATGCCCAGCGTCTTTTTATCAGGGCGTAATTCAATTCGTAAAGGATTTATAAAATTGCAACTCAGGACAAATTAAAGATGACGATACCTTTCAAGCCGGATACTTCAGTCAAACCTCAGGTCAAAGCATTTTTTGATGAGGACACCAGTACCTTTTCCTATGTGGTCAGGGATCCCGATTCCAATGTTTGCGCAGTTGTAGACTCAGTCATGAACATTGATTATCCCTCCGGCACCATCAGTTTTACCGGAGCCGATTCAATTATTGACTATATCAGCGAGCAGAAACTACAGGTGTCCTGGTTAATTGAAACACATGTACATGCTGATCATCTTTCTGCTGCGCCGTATATTCAGGAAAAGCTCGGCGGCAAACTGGCGATCGGCAGCAGGATCAAAGTGGTACAGAAACTGTTTGGCAAAATTTTTAATGCCGGGACTGAATTTCAACGCGACGGTTCACAATTTGATCGTTTACTGGAAGATGGCGACAGTTATGAAATTGGCGGCATGACTGCCTATGCCATGCACACGCCGGGTCACACGCCGGCCTGTATGACACATGTCATTGGTGATGCCGCTTTTGTTGGAGATACGATATTTATGCCTGACGGCGGCACGGCACGGGCTGACTTTCCGGGAGGAGATGCCGGCACTTTATACAAGTCTGTGCAGCGGCTGTTAAGTTTACCGCCGGAAACCCGCCTGTTTATGTGTCATGATTATCCGGAAGGTCGGGAAGTTGAATATCAGACAACTGTTGCTGCTGAAAAGGCAGACAACAAGCACGTTCATGACGGTATTTCCGAAGAAGAGTTTATCACTATGCGGGAAGCCCGCGACAAGACGCTGGGTATGCCACGACTTATCCTGCCGTCCTTACAGGTCAATATGCGCGCCGGGCATTTACCACCTGCTGAGGATAACGACATGGTTTATCTGAAAATACCGGTCAATGCATTCAAATAAAAAATGCAATAGCTGAAAACTGTTGCTGTCAGGGCTCAAAAATGGACATTAAAAACATCAATAGCGAACTTTCCGTTTCCGGTCAGATCAGCGCAGAGGATTTGCATATTCTGCATGAGCAACAGGTGCAGACTGTGATCTGTAATCGACCGGATAATGAAGCCCCTGATCAACCGGAGCGGCAAATTCTTGAAGAGGCAGCCAAAAAACAAGGCATAAAGCTGCTTTATCTGCCTGTCGTGCATGACAAGATCAGTGCCGATGATGTAAACAGCTTTGAACAGATTTTTTCCGGGGCAGACAAACCAGTTCATGCATTCTGCCGCAGCGGATTACGTTCCATGACACTCTGGAGCCTGATGCAGATAAAACAGGGAGAATCACTGACTGCAGTAATGGATGCTGCCCAGAAGGCAGGTTTTGATTTCAAAACATTTCCGCAAAAGTTTTCCGCAATCATAGAAGATTATTCAGCGCCGGATGAGACACAACAAACGCAATCACCTGAGCGGGTAAGTGAGCAAAATTTTCAGGTGCTGATTGTTGGCGCCGGCGCTGCGGGTATTTCAGTAGCATCCAGTTTGCTGAAGAGGGATTCCTCACTGGATATTGCCATTATTGATCCGGCGGAGAGTCACTTTTATCAGCCCGGATTCACCCTGGTGGGTGGAGGTGTCTTTACCCTCGGGCAGACCCGTCGCAGCATGAGTTCGGTGATGCCGAAGCAGGTCAAATGGATCAAGTCAGCCGTAGAGTCTTTTGCGCCGGAAAGTAATTACCTTTTGCTTGATTCCGGAAAACGTGTGGCTTATCAGCAACTGATAGTCTGTCCGGGGCTGGTTCTGAACTGGTCTGCTGTTGAGGGCCTGGAAGAAACGCTCGGTAAAAACGGGGTGACATCCAACTATTCACCGGATACGGCAACCTATACCTGGGATCTGGTGCAAAAACTTAAATCAGGAACGGCGATATTCACGCAACCGCCCATGCCGATCAAGTGCGCGGGAGCACCACAGAAAGCCCTGTATCTTTCCGCTGACTACTGGCTCAAGCAAGGCTTGCTCGGCAAGGACATCAAGCTTGAGTTCTGTAATGCCGGGGCCGTACTGTTCGGGGTCAAGGAATTTGTGCCAGCCTTGCAGGAATATATGGACAAGTATCAGGTCGCCCTGAATTACGGCTATAACCTGGTGAAAGTGGATGGCGAAGCACACAAAGCCTGGTTCTCCGTCAGCAGGGAAAATACCGAAGCGGAACTGGTGGAAAAGACCTTTGACATGCTGCACGTTACTCCGCCGCAGAAGGCTCCGGATTTTATTGAGAATTCTCCGCTGGCAGATGAGGCCGGCTGGGTTGAGGTGGATCAGCAGACCTTACAGCACAAGCGCTTTGCCAATGTCTGGGCACTTGGTGATGCAGCCAATACGCCGAATGCGAAGACTGCTGCCGCCGTTCGGGTCCAGGCACCCATCGTGGCTGCCAATCTCCTGCACAGTATGCAGGGAGATACGAAAATGTATGATTATAATGGCTATGGGGCCTGCCCGCTGACGGTGGAGCGCGGCAAAATCGTACTTGCTGAATTCGGCTATGGTGGCAAACTCTTGCCCACTTTTCCGCCGTTTTTACTAAAAGGTACAAAGGCGACAAGGAAGGCCTGGTTCCTGAAAGAGAAAGTGATGCCTAAAATTTACTGGGATGGCATGCTGAAAGGAAAAGAATGGATGGTGTCGCCAGGCAAGGATTAGACGCCTGATGCAAAAACAATATCTGGAAAGAATCTTTCCCTGTCTGCGCTGGCTGCAAGACTATAATCGTGGACAATTCAGCAGCGACCTGATTGCTGCAGTCATTGTTACCATGATGCTGATTCCGCAGTCACTGGCTTACGCCTTGCTGGCCGGAGTCTCGCCGCAGGTGGGGCTGTACGCCAGTATCCTGCCACTGATACTTTATGCCATTTTCGGCACCAGCCGTACTCTCTCGGTCGGGCCGGTTGCTGTTGCATCGCTGATGACGGCTGCTGCCATTGGCAACCTGGGTGTGGAAAATGATCTGGATTATCTGAACGCAGCCATCATGCTGGCTTTTCTGTCCGGTGTGTTTTTGATTCTCATGGGCTTGCTCAAGCTCGGCTTTCTTGCCAATTTTCTGTCCCATCCAGTGGTCTCGGGTTTTATCACGGCCTCAGGAATTATTATTGGCTTCAGCCAGCTTAAACATATCCTCGGAATCCAGGCCAGCGGTGATAACCTGATTGATCTTGGCGAAACCTTGCTGACCAATATTGCGGACGTTAATCTGGTAACCATGGCACTGGGTTTTTCGGTGCTGGCATTTTTGTACTGGTCGCGTCGTGGCCTGAAACGTCGCCTGACAGCCCTGGCAGGTCCGGTTCCGGCCCTGCAATTGATTCCCCGCATTGCCCCGGTGCTTGCCATTCTGCTCAGTTCGGTGGTGGCTTATGCCTTTGCTCTGGATGAATATGGACTGGCACTGGTTGGTGAGATACCTGCCGGATTACCTTCTCCGGTATTGCCGAATTTCAGCAATGGTACCTGGGTGGATCTGATTATGCCGGCAATTCTGATTTCCATCATTGGTTATGTGGAGTCGGTATCGGTTGGCCGTACGCTGGCGGCGAAAAGGCGCCAGAAAATCAATCCGAATCAGGAACTGATCGGTCTGGGTTCAGCCAATATCGGCTCGGCGGTTTCCGGTGGTTTCCCCGTGACCGGCGGTTTTTCGCGTTCCGTGGTGAATTTTGATGCCGGTGCCGAAACTCCCCTGGCCAGTTTCATGACTGCGATTGCTATTGCCATTGCAACCCTGACACTGACCGGGGCGCTGGCCTTTTTGCCAAATGCGACCCTGGCCGCCACTATTATTGTCGCCATTTCCGGTCTGATAGATTTTGGCGTCCTGAAAAGTACCTGGAAGTATGCAAAATCTGATTTCATGGCAGTCTTTGCCACCATTGTTATTACCCTGCTGGCCGGGGTGGAAATGGGCGTGCTGTCCGGTGTGCTGATTTCAATTTTTCTGCACTTATATAAAACTTCCCGTCCGCATATTGCCGAGGTTGGTCAGATTCCGGGGACCGAACACTTTCGTAATGTTGACCGGCATACGGTTATTACCCACCCTGGCATTCTCACGCTGCGTCTCGACGAAAGCCTGTATTTCCCCAATGCAACTTATCTGGAAGACCAGATTTTAAAACGAATCGCCGACAGTGAAGATTTAAAACATATTATCCTGATGTGTACGGCAATCAATGAAATAGATGTCAGTGCGCTGGAAATTCTTGAGGCTCTGAATCAGTACCTGAAGGATCTGGGTATTGGCTTTCATCTGTCAGAAGTAAAGGGCCCGGTAATGGACAGCCTGAAAAATACTTCCTTTCTGGAACATCTGAACGGACAGGTTTTCCTGTCCCAGCATCAGGCAATACAGGGTCTGCTGCAGCGGCGTTATGAGCGGGCCCGACAGGATCCGGATTTTATTGATTATCAGATATAGTGGATGGTTTTATATCCGTAGTCAGTCTATCCTGCCTGAATTGGAAATAGCCTGTTCCCAGTAAACAATATCGGTTCCAACTTTTGTTTTGAGCCCGCCAAGGGTGGTACTGACATCGACTTTATCAAGCATGACTTCCAGCTGAATCCGCTTGCGCCGACCAGTAACCTGCTCGGCAAGACTCATGTCCGGGAAAGCACCATGACCATGTACATGGTAAGACGTAAAGCCGGAAACCTTCGGCTGAGCCAGCAGGTAATCTACCAGTTCTTCTTCCAGCTCCGGATTGATATTCAACACCAGTAAAGTCTGCATCAGCTTGTCCTCATGTGTGGTGTGCGATGGAAACGCCGGTATATCACTGGCAACAGGAATAATGTCAGCAGGGTAGAGCTGATCAGTCCGCCGATTACTACGATGGCCAATGGTTTTTGAATTTCCGAACCGGGACCGGTTGCCAGCAGTAAGGGCACCAGTCCAAAGGCACAGATAGTGGCAGTCATCATGACCGGACGCAGCCTGCGCATAGCCCCTTCACGCACAACCTGGGAAATCTCCATGCCCTTGGCGAGCAGATGATTAAAATGGGACATCATTACCACGCCATTAAGTACGGCAATCCCCAACAGTGCAATAAACCCGACGGAAGCCGGCACCGACAGGAATTCACCGGTAAGCCACAGGGCAATCACACCACCAGTCAGGGCAAATGGGATATTCGAAAGTACGATGAGAGTCTGTTTGATTGAGCGGAAAGTCAGAAACAGAATGAATGCAATCAGGGCCAGCGCAACCGGAATTACCAGACCAAGCCGGGCAGCAGCACGTTGCTGGTTTTCAAATTCACCTCCCCATTCAACGGTATAGCCTTCGGGCAGATCTACCGAGTTGTTAACAGCATTTCTGGCTTCGTCGACAAAACCAACCAGGTCACGATCTTCCACATTGGTACGAATAACGGCAAAGCGCTGTCCGGATTCACGGTTTATACTGACCGGGCCTTCGACTCTTTCAATTTGCGCGATTTCCGAGAGGGGAATAACCGTGCCATCGGGCAGATTGATAAAATTGTTGCGCATCAATTCAAGGCCATCACCCTGTAAACGATTGTAGCGTATTACCAGCGGAACCCGGGCTCCGCCTTCAATAACATTGCCAACATTCAGACCTTCAACTTCCGAACGCAGGCGGGTCTGCAATTCCTCTGCATTGATACCCAGTTGTCCGGCACGATAGCGGTCAACATTGATCTGCAGGTACTGCGCACCTTCGTTGATGGTAGCCACGGTATCAATACTGCCGGGAATGGTTTCAATGGTCGCAGCAATTTCCTGGGCATAAGTATTAAGCTGCTCAAGATCATTGCCGAACAGCTTGATTGCCACATCGCCGCGGGAACCGGTAAGCATTTCCGAGACGCGCATATCAATTGGCTGGGTAAAACCGAAATTGATCCCGTAAAAACGGGCCAGCACATTGCGTAATTGATCTTCAAGTTCCTCTTTACTGCCAGCCAGCCACTGGTCTGTCGGTTTTAACTGCAAAAACATATCGGTTTCATTCAGGCCCATCGGGTCCATACCGATTTCATCCGAACCGCTGCGGGAGACTACCCGGGTAACATCAGGAACTTCCGCCATAATGGCACGTTCAACCTGTTGCACCATACGGGTTGTAGTTTCGAGGTTAATGGAAGGTACAGACTCAAGCTGAATAATGATGTCCCCTTCGTCCATGGTGGGCATAAAGGTCTTGCCGACGTAGGGAAACAGAGCGACTGTCAGAATCAGTAATGCGGCGGCAAAACCCAGCAGGTACTGCGGTCTCGCCAGGTTCCAGTCCAGTAACGGGCCATAAATTTTATGCAGGGTACGGCTCAGCCAGGGTTCTTTATGGGCATCCGCTTTTACTACAAAGGAAGCGATTACCGGAATCAGGGTCAGGGACAAGGCCAGTGAACCGATCAGGGCGAACACGATAGTCAAGGTCACCGGGCCGAACAGTTTGCCTTCCAGACCTTCAAGCGTCAGCAGGGGCAGGAATACAATGATGATAATCAGAATTCCGGAAGTCACCGGGACGGCAACATCCTTGACTGCCCTGAAGACGATATGCAACAGGGGCAGGGATTTCTGTCCTTCAGTTCGTTGGGCCAGGGATGACACGATGTTTTCAACAATCACAATCGAGGCATCAACCAGCATGCCGATGGCAATGACCAGTCCTCCCAGACTCATGAGGTTGGCGGACATGCCCATGCTGTTCATCATGATGAAAGTCACCAGTGCGGACATGGGTAATACGATTGCCACAGTGAGGGCAGCACGGATATTGCCGAGAAACAGTCCCAGCAGAATGATGACCAGGACAACGGCTTCAATCAGCGCTTTGCCTACCGTCCCCACAGCACCCTCGATCAGCACACTGCGGTTATAAAACACCTGTGTTGTGGTCCCTTCCGGCAATGTCGCCTGTAATTCTTCCAGCTTGCTTTCAACACCGGCGACAACTTCTCTGGCATTGGCGCCGCGAAGACCAATGACCAGCCCCTGAACGGCCTCGGCGGTACCATCGGCTGTTACACTGCCATAACGCTCGAGAGAACCGGTTGATATCCTTGCGACTTCTGAGAGGGGAATATGCTCACCGGCAGCATTGATAACCTGGATATTACCAATATCACTGAAGGAACCGACGGCGCCAGCGACCCGAACCAGAATGGCTTCCTCGCCCTGGTCAATACGGCCGGCACCATCATTCTGGTTATTCATGCTGAGTGCTTCAATAATATCCTCATTACTGATTTGCAGACTCACCATCATTTCCCGACGCGGCATGACCTCATAGGTTTTTACAAATCCACCCAGCGAATTCACATCAGCAACTCCCGGCACGGTGCGCAGGGCAGGCCGGATTGTCCAGTCCAGCAGAAAGCGTTTTTCTTCCAGGCTCAACTCCTCACTTTCGATGGTGAACATGAACATATCCCCCAGTGGCGTACTCATCGGCGCCAGTCCGCCACTGATTCCAGCAGGCAGATCTTCCCAGACATTGTTCAGCCTTTCTGCAACCTGCTGTCGCGCCCAGTAAATATCGGTACCTTCTTCAAAATCCAGGGTAATGGAGCTTAAGGCATATTTGGTGATGGAGCGCAGAATATCCTGTTGCGGGATGCCCAGCAGTTCCACTTCCACTGGTTGGGTAATGAGAGTTTCCACTTCCTCCGGGGTCATGCCGGGTGCCTTGATAATGATTTTCACCTGGGTAGGAGAAATATCCGGAAAGGCATCAATCGGCAGATTCATCATGGCGCGCACGCCAAACCCGGTCAGTATGATTGCCAGCAGGCAGATCATCAGGCGCTGGCTCAGGGAAAACTGGATAAGTTGAGTGAACATTATTCGCCTCCGAGTCCCAGCTGAATGCCTTTGAGGATAGCGCCGCCGCGAATGACCACCTGCTCACCAGGAATAATACCGCTGGCTGCAACATAATCAGCACCGGCAGGGCGCAATTGCAGAGACCGCACTTCAAAGCCTTCAGCGTTGCGTACATAGACGACAGTGTCATTGCCATTGTGGATTACCGCATCACCCGGAATGTGTACGCCGTTTTCATCCGGCGGAATAATCAGTGTCACTACCTGGCCAACCATATAATCAGTTGTTGCATTGAAGCTGGCCAGTATGCCCACAGTCTGGGATTGCGTATCAATTTCACTGTCTTTCTGGCGCAGGGTCAGAGGCGTGTTGCCCCCCTGTAACCTGAGCACCTGCCCGGGAGATAGTCTTGTAGCGGCACGCGCCGGAATTTCCGCACTGATCCAGCGTTGCTGACTGCCGATACTGGCTATGGGCGTGTTACTTTCTGCATAGGAGCCGACTGAATACATCAAATGGTCGACAGTACCCTGTGCCGGGCTGCGCAAGGTATAGCTACCCGCTTGTGCATTATCTTGTTCCAGTGCCACCAGGGATTCTGTCGTGAATCCTGCCAGTGCCAGCCTGGATTCAAGAATCTGCAGGGCACTTTGTGCCTGCTGGAAATTACGTTGTGTCTGCCGCAGGCGTTGCATTGAAATTATGCCCTGATCCAGCAATATCCGGTCCTTTTCCATTTCAAACTGAAACTGTTCAAGCTCATAACGGGCTGCATTCCACTCGTTTTGCAAACCCAGTAATTCCTGGCTCTGGATGATGACCAGGGCATCACCCTGTTCAACACTTTGCCCAGGTTCGACCAGCCAGCTTTGTATAATTCCGGCATAGGGGATATTGAGCATGGAAGTCGTCATCGGTGAATTGACAACAGTTGCGGGGAAACTGTCACCGATGCTGTTGTCAATATTCCTGACCGGGCTGAGCATGATGCCGAGTGTTGCGATATCAGTGTCATTCAGGCGAATGATTTCCTGAGCCTGCGAAGGGATCAGCATAATGCTGCCCAGCAGGAAGAAGCTTACAGTTTTAAACAGTTTCATGGCATGACTCCAATGGTCTGGTTAAATTCGGTGATAAGTCGCTCGCGCTTTAAGACAAGAAGTTCGCTTTCTTTGCGAGCGGCAAGAACTTCCTGCAGAGCCAGAATGATCTGGGTCAGAGTGATTTCACCCTGGGTGAAAGCTGTGCGTGACATCTGCCAGCGTTGTTCACTGAGTTCAAGTTGCTGCTCAGCAAGAATGATGCTCTCTTCAGTAATGAATAATTCATGCTCAACTTCATGCAGTGCCTGATTCAGATTGCGCCAGGTATTCTGGTAGAGTACTTCTGCGTCTGTCTTGTCCCGCTGCACCGAACTGGCCTGGCTGTTAACAACATTACGGGCCCCAAAAGGAATACTGAGTGACAGGGCAATGCTGTCTTCATAGGGCATCAGGCCGTCACTGCGCTGTCGTCTGCTACCCAGACTGATAACGGGACTGCCTTTGGCAGAAGCCAAAGCTGATTGATACCGGGCTTCCGCCAGTTCTATGTCAGAAGCCAGATACAGAAGCTGAGGATGCATGACAGAAATATCTTCCTGGGCGCTCAGTGTTTCCGTGTACAGATAGTCGGGTCTGGTTTGCATCCCGGTCAGGACTTCATATTCCCGCTCTGCATCAACCAGCAGTGCTTCAGTTTCCAGCTCGGTACGGCGTTGCTGGAGCAGGAGGTTTTCAGCCTGTAACAGGTCAAGTCGTGCAAGTTCACCGGAATCAAGTAGCTGCCGGGTTATAGTGACGAGGTCTTCGGCATTCTGTGTTGCTTCACGCTCGAGGGCCAGCGCAGCTTCAGCCTCACTGATGTTGGCCAGAACATTTCTCACGCGACCGGCTATGTAGTGACGCAGTGAGTTTTCCCAGGTGCTGAACTGTTCGGAATAGGCGTCACTCAGTAATCTGCCATTGCCCCATTCAGATGGGCGCTTGAGTTGTAACTGGATCGCATACTCAATTTCACGATAACCACGATCATCAAAAGTACGGTCATCGTAGTAACTCAGTGATAACTGCGGGCGTCCGTTAAACCAGTTATCGGCAATGGCGTCATAGCTGCTAACCTGTTGCTGACGCACATCCCTTTCCAGTATTTCCGGTGCATTTTCCAGGGCACTGTTGAATATTTCACTAAAAAGGATAGTGGAGCTGGTTTGCAATGCTTCGTGGTCGCCCTGTGCAGCCTGCACAGCAGACACTGTCAAAAGCAGCATTAATATGCTGCCACAGGATAATGTCATTTTTCGTTTCATGCTCACCTTGCAGTCCTTTTCTTTGAATCGACAGGTGGCATTGTAGTGAGTGCTTGTCAAAAAAATGTCAAAGTTAGTTAAGTGTTTTGTCGAAAATCAAAAGAAATAGCATGAAATTGATCCTGGTCAATAATTCACGGGTTCCTGGCCGGTGAAAAAGGCATTTGACAAATTTTTGACATTTTTTCTACGGCATAAGCATATTTGTTATGCCAGAATTAAGGAATCTCTCATTAAGTTTTAAGCTGATGCGGATTGCATGAATATTTTAATTATTGAAGATAACCGGGATATTGCCGAAAACATCGCCGATTACCTTGAGCCGCTTGGTCATACCCTGGATTTTGCCGCAGATGGATTGGGAGGGCTGCACCTGGCCATTACCAAGACTTATGATGTGATTGTTCTGGATCTTATGTTGCCGGGTATGGATGGCATTACCCTTTGTCGGAAATTACGCCAGGAGGGCAAGATCAATACACCGGTGTTGATGTTGACTGCCAGGGATCAGCTTGAAGATAAACTTGAAGGCTTCAGTGCCGGAGCCGATGATTACCTGGTTAAACCTTTTTCAGTAAAGGAACTTGAAGTCCGCCTGCAGGCTCTGGTCAAACGGACTACGATCCAGCCGACAGGCAGAATATATAAAGTTGCATCATTGAGTTATAACCCTGAAACACTGAAAGCAGAGCGCGAAGATCAACAGCTTGAACTCAATCCGATCCAGCAACGACTGCTTGAAATCCTGATGCAGCACTCCAACCGGGTAGTCAGCCGGGAAGAACTGGAGCGGCATATATGGGGAGATATGCTGCCGGATAATGATGTATTGCGGACACATATCTATGGTTTGCGAAATATCATCGACAAACCCTTCTCCAGAAAGCTGCTCCATACTGTTCATGGCGCGGGATACCGGCTGTTTGATGAAGGGGAAGATGATGATCAGTAAGACCAGTTTACGGTCAAGACTCATATTGGCCCTTGTTGTTATCGTAACCCTGACCAGCACCCTGTTTGCCGGTGGCGTGATTCTTATCAAGCAACAACTGGAAGCCGTAATCTTTGGTGACATGGTCCGTGATCAGTTACAGGTGTTGTCGCAGCAACTGGATAATGACACTTTTTCCGAGGCAGCATTATTTGAAAACTGGACTTTCTACTTTGATTCAACTACCGCGAGCGTGCCAGCAGAATTTCGCAGCCTTGAAGAGGGGTCACATCACAGCATTACTGTCGGTGAAAATTATTATCAGGTTGAAGTCGCAAACCGCGATGGCGATAAGATATTTCTAAGCTATGATATTACCGAGTGGGAAAATCAGGAGCACCGTACTCTTGAACTGCTTGCCTACGGTATCGGATTTGTTGCTCTGGCAGCCATATTTATGGGATGGCAGGCTTCCAGAGTAGTGCTTGCGCCGGTTACTTCACTGACCGAACGGGTTTCGGGTATTCAGCCAAAGCAACGCAACGTGAGATTGTCCGCCGAGTATCAGGGCAATGAGATCGGCTTGATTGCCTCTGCCTTCGACCGTTATCTGGAAAGACTGGACCAGTTCGTTGAACGGGAACGCTCATTTACGGCTGCAGCCAGCCACGAATTACGCACCCCACTGTCAGTAATGATGGGTGCGCTTGATGTACTGGATGCGCAGGAGCAGAACCCTGCATCAAAACGGGCTTTGGCGCGCATCAAACGTGCCTGTGGGGAGATGCATGCATTTATTGAAGCAACCATGTTTCTTTCACGCGAAGACAGCTCAACGATTGAACAGACTGAGAAAGCTGACCTGAAATACATCATTGAGTCACTGTGTGAAGATAATGAAGGGCTGTTGCAAGAAAAACACATCAGCTTGACTCAGGATATAAAGGAAAACCTGCAGCTTTCCCAGCCAGACAGCATTGTCAGAATCATGGTCAGCAATATACTCCGGAACGCCATTGAGCATACTGCAGAGGGAGAAATCTGTATTGTGCTGGAAAATGCTCAATTGCTTATCAGGGATACTGGCAGTGGTATTCCCAAAGCAGATTTGCCGCATGTATTTGATCGCAGTTATACCACCAAAAAAGACGGCACCGGACTGGGCTTGAATCTGGTGAAGCGGATTTGTGATCGTTTTGGCTGGAAGATCGAAATTGACAGTGAGTCAGGGAAGGGGACACAGGTTAAAGTTCAATTCGCCTGAGGGAAATGGCTGGGGTGGTAGGATTCGAACCTACGCATGACGGAGTCAGAGTCCGTTGCCTTACCGCTTGGCTACACCCCAAACAAGTGAAACTGTGTTTATGTCGAATCCATTGCGGATTCCCTCACAAGACACAAGCCAGAGTGTCTTGCATTGGCGCCTGCCTGCACCCAGGTAGAAGGCCGCATATTAGACCAATCCTGGCCCCTCAGGTCAATCTTGCAAACACTTGTCGCAGTCAGTACTACTATCTATTTTTCCTATTAATACCATAAAAATAATCAATTATACCGATTTCCGGAAAGGCGCTAGTATTAACAGTGAAAATTAATAGCAAAGGATGATTATTGAAATGAATATGCCAAACATTGATATAGGAATTAAAACCGGAGACCGGGAAAAGGTAGCCGAGGGCCTGAAACGACTGCTGGCAGATTCCTACACCCTGTATCTGCAGACTCATAATTTCCACTGGAATGTTACCGGTCCGCAATTCAGGGAACTGCATCTGATGTTTGAAGAACAATATACCGAGCTGGCGACCGCTGTGGATGAGATAGCCGAGCGTATTCGTGCGCTGGGTGTTCATGCCCCTGGCACCTACAAGGAATTTGCCAGGTTATCCCAGATACAGGAAGTGGATGGCGTGCCAGAGGCTGCAGAAATGCTGCTGACTCTCACGCGGGCTCATGAGCAGGTCGTAAAAACCTGCCGGGAAGTTTTGCCGCTGGCTCAGGAAGCAGAAGACGAATCAACCATTTCACTGGTGTCAGACCGAATGGTTCTGCACGAGAAGACCGCCTGGATGCTGCGATCCATGCAGTAAACCAAGGCAAAGGAGAGAAGAAAAAGGCTTGCTTCGGCAAGCCTTTTTCTTGAGTGGTGAATTTTTCAGGGATTGCTTGCGTCGCGGATTTCAGCAATCATCTCCGGACTGTCCCATTCATAGGCTCCAAGCCAGGACTGGACGATCTCACCGCTTTCATCGACCAGAATGGTGCTTGGAACTGCACTGATCCCGTAGGCTGCGAAAAAGGGGTTCAGCTTAATGAAATTGCCGTCGAAGCCTCGCTCATCCAGAAACAGGGAAATGGTGTCTATATCCTCATCGGAAGCAAACAGGAAAACATAATCTTCTGCCGCAAGCATGTCGGCAGCACGATTGATGGAAGGTATTTCCTCAATACAGGGGGCGCACCAGGTCGCCCAGAAATTGACGAAAATCTTCTTGCCGGCAAACACTTCCAGGTCCAGCGCCCGATTATCCAGTGAACGATAGGTGGTGGATTCCGGATCAACAGTGGGATCCAGACCGGCCAGGATTGCTTGCACATCGCCTGTAACGCTGGAGTTGTTGTCAGTGCCGCTCTCGCTACAGGCAATGAGCATGGCTGAAATAAAAGCAAATAACAGGGCCTTATTCATGATTTTTCCTTTGGCTATGTGCTGCTGATGGTAATGACTATGCTTACAGGGAGTCAATAAGGTTGAATATCCTTATTAATTTTATGGTTTTATCCAAACGCTTTATTGGATTGCTCTGTTGTCCACAAGTCATTAGTATTGAGCTTGATCTACAAATTAAAAGCAATAATAAGCTTACTCTCAGATTTCTTTAAAAGAATTTATAAAAGGAGATTTCCATGAAAAAATCATTCCTGCTAGCCTCGCTAGTATCAGGCCTGATTGCGCTTCCGGGCTTTGCAGCACTGGAAGAAGGCAATTCTGCTCCTACATTTACGGCCCAGGCATCACTTGATGGTCAGGAGTTTACCTACTCTTTGCAGGACTCCCTGAATAATGGTCCGACAGTAGTTTACTTTTATCCTTCAGCCTTTACCCGTGGCTGTAATATTCAGGCTAAAACTTTTGCTGATAACATGGATCGCTTCCGTGAAGCTGGTGCCTCGGTGGTTGGTGTATCACTGGACAGCATCGAACGCCTGAATGACTTCTCTGCCGATCCGGAATACTGTGCCGGTGAGTTGCCAGTTGTCTCTGATGAAAGCGGCAGCATTGCGCAATCCTATGATCTGGATGTCGCTGCCGGACGTGATGGCATGCTGGATACCCGTGGTGTGGAAATTGGTCACGGTTTTGCCGAGCGTACCACTTTTGTGGTGAACACTGATGGTTCTATAGCTGCAGTGGTTGGTGGCGTGTCTCCTGAAGAGAACGTCATGCAGTCTCTGGCAGTGATTCAGGGCATGTCAATGTAAGACAGTAAAAGTCATCCGACTGTTATTAAAAAGGCTTGCTTCGGCAAGCCTTTTTTTTGCAGAAAATTAAAAGAAAAACTAATCCTTCAGCAGACTCTTGACCCGGGCAATCAAATGAACCGGGGAAAAAGGTTTGAGAATGTAATCCGTCGCGCCAAGATCATAGCCCTGGATGATATCGTCTTCGCTACCCATGCCGGAGACAATAATCACCGGGGTAGACTGCAGTTTCTGATCCTTGCGAATCACTTTCAGGACGGTAAAACCATCCAGCACCGGCATCATGATGTCCAGAATTACAAGGGAATATCGATCCTGCTTTAATAATTCCAGCGCTTCCTTACCATCTTTGGCATGGACAACTGTCAGGCCCTGTTTGGTCAGGCGCATCTTGGTCAGATTGGCCTGCATGGGTTCGTCTTCGACCAGCAGGATTTTCTGACCATGGACACTGACCTGCTGCTGTTCATTTTTCTCAATCGGTGCGTACTCGATATCTTCTTCTGCAGCTGCTTCACTACCGATAGGCACCAGAGACAGTTCCTGTTTTTCAAATTTTTTCAGCAGCTTCTTAACCAGGCTGGCAAGTTCATTCACGTTAACCGGTTTGAGCAGAAACTTTTCAGCTCCCAGTCGCATACATTCAACCCTTACCTTGTCGTTATTGACAGGGGAAAGCACAATAACCGAGGCGGGCAGGGCATATTCGTACTTGATGTCATGCAGGAGTTCCCGACCGTCGCCGTCCGGCATGATCAGGCTAAGCAGGATAGTTGAGAAGGGCTGTTTTAGCAGCAGCTCTTGCGCTTCCTTGTTTGTGCTGGCAATACTGATCGGGTCATCTATGAACTGGCCCCTGATCGCATTGGCGAATTGCTCGGCAAGCTGGGCGTCTTCTTCAATAATCAGGATGCCAGGCTCCTGTTGCGGGGCAGTTGTATTATCACCGGCCGCCATCAGCTTGGTCAGGCCGGCCAGTCTCGTGATCAGCTCATTTTCTCCGGCCTTTTCAACCGCCTGCGCTGCCTGAACTATTTCATTGAGGGCTAATTGCTTTGCCTCTTCAGTTAATGCACCAGCCTGCAGGCGAATTTCCTGTTCGGCAGAAGCATTACCCAGGCGAAAATCCCGGGCCAGTGATTTGAAGCGGCTGATTTTTTCAGCCAGTGAATTGGTGAATTGCGTTTTGTCCTTGTCAGTCATTAATTGCGTCCAGAGTTTGCATTAAGTGTTGCAGACGATATCCGACCATTATAACGATTTCATTGCATTCAGGAGAGAGGGAATTACCCGGTTTTAAAAAAGAGGCTGCTTAAATCCTGCTTTAGTCGCCTGCAACCCAAATAAAATCCCAGTATGCTAAGAACCAGTCCGCCGGCCAGCAGAATAATCAACCCCAGATCCCAGAGCGGACGTTTGTGATACCAGAAAGCAAAATCCAGGCTGTGCAGGCCGTTATACAACCAGCGATTGAGACGGTTCGTGCGATCAAGCAGACTGAGTAACTCACTGCGTTGCGGATTAATGTATACCCAGCTATCCAGCGGGTCGTCAAATTTCACTCTCAGAACCGGCAAAGGTAGCTGATTGTTTCGAGAATAATAATAATCGTCATAGTCATTCAGCAGGGCAGATTCATAGATATCAGCATTGGGCGTAAAATTTTCCAGGCGCTCAATCAGGGTTGCGGTGTCAAACCCCGTTTTTTCCTGCAGGCTGTCGGCATGCACGAGTACTGAATCAGCACTGGATTGACTGTCGGCAAAGTAGGGCTGGCTCAAGCGCTCTCTCTTATTGCTGAGCGGGGCGATAACGGTGCTGCTGGTGATTTGATAGTAGGCTTGTTCCTGGATCATGCTGAAGCTGACTTCCTTAATCTCGCCTTCAGCAGGAGCCATCCGGCTTAGCTGCCGGATGCTGGAAAAGGCACCCAGCTCCATTGGTCGGGTGTTATAGACTGTTTCATCAATATTAATCTCATTACGGACGGTGCCCCATTCAAAAGGGTCCATCGACAGCAGACCACTGAAGATCCAGGTCAGTGTGCTGATGCCGAAAACCGCACCCAGAATATAGTGCCAGCGCATCATGCCGACAAAGGGAATAGCGCGTTGCAGCGAGAAAGGGCGAACATTTTTACGAAAGCGGGTGAATGCCAGGATCAGGCCCAGAATTGTCAGGATACAGCCGATTGCTGAAGTCCAGACGACGACATCAAACCACAGGGGAGGATTGCTGCGTAACGAAGTCAGGTAAAACCAGTGAGGGATGGCACCAAGCCAGGCCAGTACACGGCTTTGTGTGGTGGTATAAACAGCAAGATCAAATGTGCTGGGAGAAACATAGACCTGAGTTCCGGGTTCATCCTGTATATAAAACTTGTACAGCGGCATACGCAGGTTTTTTCCGACTGTCCACTGATCAATAGCTTCGACTATTTCGACATCGCTGAACAGTTCTGCTGGAATATCAAGAAACTCACTGGCGATTTGCCTGGCCTGTTGCGTAGATATTTCATCAAGCGTCTCGCCGTTATCAGCAAATACCACATTGGTCGGCAGACCCCTGCCAGCAAAGAAGTAGGCCGGCCTGCCCAGAAAAGTTCTGAGAATGGGAGTCTGATTGCTGCCCTCTTGTCTGGCTGCATCAACAGGGTCAAGCCTTATTCGTTCGAAGTCCAGAGCTTCGGCAGCATCAATGCGCATATTCTCGCTAACACCTGGCATGCCACCGGTATAGATTATGACGAAAGCTGAAAAAAACCAGATGATGCAAAGAATGCTGATTGGAATGCCGACGTAACGGTGTGTGAGGATTATTATTTTATGCAGAGTCGACATCAGTTAAGTCTTGTGAAAATTCAATATCGGCATGTGATGATCAAGGCTCCAAATTGAATTGCATTCTCTTACAGAATTCATTTCCAGGCATCATTAGAACCGTTTATGAACAGTTAAGAAAAGTTAAATTTTTTTATCCGACGCTTTCACATAGAATCCCTGCTTCTGTTATTGCATATAAAACAGGAATCGAATTTTATTTGAAGGGGTTGAATTTGTCTGTATCAAGGAAACTGTGTATTTGTCTATTTCTCTGTCCGGGCTCAGCCCTGGTGCATGCCCAGCAAGCTGATTCACTGGGCGAAAGAACAGAAGAAATCATTATTACATCCAGCCGCATCCCGCAAGCTGAGCGGCAGCTGGGAACATCGGTGTCTGTCCTGACAGAACAGGATTTGTTTCGACATGGTAACAATTCACTGGTCGACATCTTACGTAAAACGCAGTCCGTTGCTGTATCCAGCTCCGGCGGCATGGGTAAAGTGACTGCCATGCGTATTCGTGGTGAAGAAAATTTCAGAACCCTCACCATACTTGACGGAATCCGGCTCTCTGACCCGAGCCTGCCACAAATCGGACCGCAAATTGAGCATTTACTGACTAACCAGATCGGGCGGGTAGAAATACTCCGCGGACCCCAGGGCCTGGGATACGGTGCCGATGCCGGAGGGGTGGTGAATATCTCCTCCCGCAACACTGGGCAGGAGACCCTGGCAGATCTTGATATCCAGCTGGGCGAATTCGATACCCGGCAATACAGTGGCAGCCTGCATGGAGGTAATGAAAAGTTTGAATTTGGAGTTTCAGCCAGTGATTTTAGCAGCGAAGGTTTTAATTCACGTGTTTCTGACAATGTTCTGCAGGATGAAGACGGTTATGACAATACGACCCTTCATGGACGGCTCGGGTTCAATTTGTCGGATGAACTGAGTCTGAACCTGGTGCATCGGAAAGTTGATGGAGCCAATGAGTTTGATGGCTGCTTTTCTGTAGTGACTGTTCATGATTGCAGTAGTGAATATGAACTGAGTGCTTCCCGAGCAGAGCTTAGTTATGAAAGCACAGATTTCACGCATGAGCTGGCATATGCAGTCACCAGTACTGAGCGTCAGAGTTTTGCCATGGGTGCTTTCAGTTTTGGCTCAGAAGGGGAATTGAAGCGCCTGGAGTATATCGGCAGTGCCAGGGAATTATCCGGATTCGATCTGGTGTTTGGCGCTGATATGGAAGAAGCACGAAACAGTGATATTGGCAGAGACAATACCGGTGTGCATCTTGAGTACCTGAGTGACTTTTCCGAGCAGGTATTTTTCACTGCAGGTGTACGTCATGATGATAATGACGATTTCGGCACCAATATTTCTTACCGCCTGAGTGCTGCCTATCTGCTTGTAATGGGAGATGGCTCCAGCCTGAAATTCAGAGCTGCGCACGGGACCGGTTTCAGAGCCCCCAGCCCTTATGAAATTGCCTATAACAGTGGACTGTTTTCCTATCCGCCAGCTTCCCTGGTGACTTTGAAACAGGAAGAGAGTCAGGGCTATGAGTTTGGTGTCGAGTATCAAAGCATTCATGGCTGGCAGCTTGAAGCGGTGTATTTTGATCAGGATGTGGAAGATGCCATTGAATTTGATCTGGCTACCTTCAGTGGCTATCTGCAGGATATCGGTAACAGCTCTTCGAAAGGCCTGGAGTTGTCCGGCGAGTTCATGATATCCAGTGCTGTTAATTTCTCGGCAAACTATACCTACAATGACACTGAGCGACCAAATGGCCTGCAGCGATTGCGTCGCCCGGAACAGCTAGCCAATCTGGGCCTGTCCTATTTCGGCATGGATGACGGACTGAACATCAATGCCTTTTACCGGATTTCCAGGGACTCAATTGATGAAGTCTTTGGTTCGGTCGTGGAGCTGGATAATTTTGCCGTGCTGGATATCAGTGCAAACTATCGATTTAACGACTATTTCCAGTTATACGGCAGAGTGGAAAATGTGCTGGATGAAGAGTATCAGGAGATCAGTGATTATAATTCGGCTGAACGGGCAGCTTATATCGGCCTGAAACTCAATTTCTAGTTAAAACTTTGTCTGCTCATTAAAAGGTCTGCTGAAGCAGGCCTTTTTTTCAGCCAGTATTTCCTTGTCTTTCCCCACGCCCTCTCGAATTAAACTGATTTATGCTATCTTTTCCCTCCTTACCCAGGGAGATTTGTCATGCTTAAAATAAAAACACGAAATCCAGTTCTTGTCCTCACTGCTGCTGCAGGACTGATGGCCTGTAGTGGTGAGCCTGAAAACACCACAGAAACAATGGCGCTGGCCCCTGTAGCCGAGCCTGTCTCTTGTGAACAGATATCTGAACTTGCGCCGGCTGGTATGGTGATCAGCCAGGCACAGGCCATGCCTGCCAGTGATGAAATCCCTGTTGCCCATTGCCAGGTACGGGGCCAGATTGATCAGCGTACCGGCAGCGATGGAAACCCCTATGCCATTTCCTTTGAGTTGAACCTGCCTGATGAGTGGTCAGGACGTTTCGTGCATCAGTTTAATGGTGGCAATGACGGCTCGGTAGTTCCTGCACTGGGCAGGATGGGTGTCATGCCTCCCAATGACAGCGCCCTGGCACGTGGTTTTGCCGTGGTATCCAGTGATGCAGGGCATGATGGCAGTGCCCACCCGGAAGCAGGCCTGGCCGGATCCAATCGTTTCGGTCTGGAATTCGAGTCCCGGCGCGATTATGGCTATGACGCGGTTGCCACTTTGCATCCGGTCGTCATGACACTTACCGAGTCCTATTATCAAAGCCCGATTGAATATACCTATGGCCTGGGATCTTCCAATGGCGGACGTCATGCCATGATTGCTGCTGAACGCATGCCGCAACAGTTTGACGGCCTGATTGCCGGATATCCGGGATTTAATCTGCCCAGGGCCGCTGTTCAGCATGCCTGGGATGTACAGAATTTCCGCAGTGTCAGCGATACCCTGCAGCAGGCATTTTCCCGTGAGGAACTGGCGCTGGTTGCAGACTATGTTACTGCCGCCTGTGACCGCCATGACAGCTTGCAGGACGGCATCATCTTTGATGTAAAAGCCTGTCAGGCAAGTTTCGATCCTGAGATAATGTCCTGTGACACCGGTATGTCGGATGACTGTCTGCCGGCTGAAAAAGTCACGGCGCTCAGTAATATTCTTGCGGGACCACAAAACAGTGCCGGTGAACAACTCTACAGTGAATGGGCCTGGGATACCGGGCTGGCATCCGGTGGCTGGCGAGCCTGGAAACTGCAAAGTGGTATTCCGCCCTGGGATGGCCAACCAATTATCGCCATCATGGGAGCTGGGTCACTGGCGCAGGTGTTCACCACTCCGCCGACTCCACTGGAAGGCAATTCGGAAAGTCTGGAGCAGTACCTGCTGGATTTTGATTTCGATGAAGACGCACCCAAAATTGATGCGACTTCACTGGAATACCCCGAATCTGCCATGGAATTAATGACTCCGCCAAATGCAGATAATCCAACGCTTAACGGTCTGGAAAATGCTGGGGGTAAATTACTGGTTTTCCATGGCGTTTCTGATCCGGTATTCTCCTTCCTCGATACGTCGAACTGGTATGAACAATTACTGGTAAATAATCCGGATGCAACTGAGTTTGTGAAATTATATGCTGTGCCAGGTATGCCACACGGCCCAGGAGGCGTTGCGCCAGATCAATTTGACCCTTTAACTGCTTTGGTAAACTGGGTCGAGAATGAACAAGCTCCCGGCACTATCACTGCCAGTGTTCGTGCTGAAAACCAGGAAGCTCCTGAAGCCCTGCACGGTGTCACCAGGAAGCTCTGTCAGTGGCCAGCCGTATCCCATTATATTGGCCCTGATCCTGATTCAGCGGATTCATTCGCTTGCGTCACGACTGTTCAATAAGTATTGGTTAGTAAGGAATTAAGCATGAAAAAAATAAAGACCCAGGTCGCCATTATTGGTGCCGGACCTTCAGGTTTGCTGCTTGGTCAGCTACTGGCAAAGCAGGGAATCGACAACATCATTATTGAGCGCGTTTCCGGAGAATATGTGCTCGGTCGTATCCGTGCCGGCATTCTGGAACAGGGCTTCGCAGATCTGGTACGTGAAGCCGGTGTTGCCGGGCGAATGGACAGTGAAGGACAGGTTCATGAAGGTGTCGCCATTGCCGTTGACAGAAAAAAATATCGTATCGACCTGAAGAATCTTACCGGTGGCGATGTGGTGATCTGTTATGGCCAGACAGAAATCACCAAGGATTTAATGGATGCCCGAGCAGCCTCGGGTCAGACGACCTATTACGAATCAGATGATACTGCCCTGCATGATGTGACGACAGACAGTCCGTATGTCACTTTTAAAAATGGCGGCGAAGAGTACCATCTTGATTGTGATTTTGTGGCTGGCTGTGATGGCTTCCATGGTGTTTCCCGCAAAACCATTCCGGAAGACAAGCGTACCGAGTTTGAACGGGTTTACCCTTTTGGCTGGCTGGGGCTGCTGAGTGATACCCCGCCGATAGATCATGAGCTGATTTACTGCAAGAGTGAACGTGGTTTTGCGCTGTGCAGTATGCGCTCCAATACGCGTTCACGTTACTACCTGCAGGTTCCGCTGAGCGATAAAGTCGAAAACTGGTCGGATGATGCTTTCTGGGAGGAACTGAAAAAACGCGTTCCGGACGAGGATGTCCCCAATCTGGTGACCGGCCCGAGTATCGAGAAAAGTATCGCGCCGCTGCGTTCATTTGTCTGCGAACCGATGCAGTACGGCAACATGTTCCTGGTCGGCGATGCCGCACATATTGTCCCGCCAACCGGTGCCAAGGGACTGAATCTGGCCGCTTCGGATGTGGCTACCCTGTACCGGATCATGTGCCGGGTTTATCAGGAAAATGATCGTGACTGCATAAGCCAGTATTCAGGCATTGCCCTGCGTCGTGTCTGGCATGGTGAACGATTTTCCTGGTGGATGACCAATATGCTGCATGATTTCGGTGATGCGGCTCTGGACAATGATCTGGACAGCAAAACCTTTGACCGCTTCATGAGTTCAGAACGCAATTTCTTTCTGGAGAATGAAGAAGGCCGGCGGGTTATTGCCATGCAGTATGTCGGCCTGCCTTATGAGCAGTTGAAGTAAGCAGCATCCATGCAAACCGCCATCCCCTACATGCAACTACGTGGCGGCAGTTCGAAAGGCCTTTATTTTAAAGCCAGCGATCTTCCGCAGGATCAGGCAGCTAAAGATGCAGTCCTGGTGGCTGCCATGTGTGGTGTCGGGGGTGAAGATAAACGCCAGATCGACGGACTGGGCGGCTCTGATCCGCTTACCAGCAAGGTTGGAATTGTCAGCCTTTCAGCGCGAGAGGATGCTGATCTCGATTATGAATTTGTACAGGTGGTTGTAGGCGGCAATACCACGGACCGCACGCAGAACTGCGGCAATATTCTCGCCGGGATTCTGCCCTTCGCGATTGAAAGTGGTTTATTGAAAGCGGACAGTCCGCAAACCAGGGCCCGAATTTTTATGACCAACAGCGGCTCCATCTGTGAAGTTGTTGTGCAGACTCCAGCTGGCAAAGTGGAATATGCCGGAGATGCCCGTATTGATGGTGTGCCCGGATCAGCGGCACCAGTCATGTGTAATTATATGGATCTGGCCGGTTCAGCTACCGGAGCCCTGTTGCCTACCGGTAACCTGGTGGATGAGGTAAATGGAATTAGTGTGACCTGTATTGATAACGGGATGCCGATCGTGCTGATCAAGGCCGGAGATCTTGGCGTCAGTGCTTATGAAAGTCGTGATGAGCTCAATGGTAATGAAGAGCTAAAGGCAAAACTGGAAAGTATCCGCCTGCAGCTGGGTCCCGTAATGAATCTGGGTGATGTCAGAGACAAAGTCGTGCCAAAAATGACGCTTATTGCAGCACCAAAAGCCGGTGGACTGATACATACCCGCAGTTTTATTCCACACGTCTGTCATGCAGCCATCGGGGTACTGGCTGCTGTGTCTGTAGCGACAGCCTGTATAATTCCGGGTTCCGTTGCCGATGGTGTGGCGAGTCTGCCAAAGCCGGGCAAGCCCTATTCAGTGGAACATCCCAGCGGAGAGTTTTCCGTTGTGCTGGAGCTGGATGACAGTGTTGATCCTCCACAGGTACATAAAGCGGGTTTGTTGAGAACGGCGCGATTGTTAAGCCGCGGTGAAGTATATATCCCAGCCTCCGTCTGGCAGGGATAAGCCCCAGTAATTTGCTAGTTGTTTAAGGCCTTATAATGAGCGAAAAGAAAACATGCATGCCTCCCGACCCGAATACCCGTACGCCGGGTTTCAAGGCGCCGCCGAAGTCCTGTGATGCCCATTGTCACGTTTTCGGACCAAAAGAAATATTTCCCTATCATCCGACCAGCACTTATGAGCCGCCGGATGCAGGAAAAGACAGGCTCAAGACCTTGCATGAAATTCTTGGCATTGAACGTGCGGTTATTGTTCAGGCCAGTTGCCATGGTCCGGATAACCGCGCCATGATAGATGCCATTGCATCCAGCAAGGGAGCCTGGCGGGGTGTCTGTATTGCCAATGACAGTTTCACGGATAATGACTTTCAGGATTTGCATGATGGCGGGGTACGTGGCGTGCGTTTTAATTTTGTTACGCATCTGGGCGGCACACCGAACCTGGAGATGATGAAAAACGTGCTGGACCGGGTCAAGCCCCTGGGCTGGCATCTGGTGATTCATGTCAATGCAGAAGACATCATCAAGTTCCAGGATTTCTTTGCCCAGTTTGATATGGAGATTGTGGTGGATCATATGGGGCGTGTTCCCTGTGACCAGGGCACTGAACAAGAGGCTTTCCAGATTCTCAAGGATTTCATGCAACGTGATAACTGGTGGGTAAAAGTCTGCGGTTCGGAACGAATCTCCGCCGAGGGTCCGCCTTTTCATGATGCCGTACCTTTTGCAAAGGAGTTGATTCAGATTGCCCCGGATCGCACGTTATGGGGAACTGATTTTCCGCATCCCAATATCCGGCGCTGGATGCCCAACGATGGCGACCTGCTGGACCTGGTGCCATTGTTTGCCGAAGACGAAACGCTGCAAAACAAAGTGCTGGTGGATAATCCGGCGCGTCTTTATGGCTTTGATGAATAAAAGCAATAACTGAAAAGTGTAAGGTAAAACTATGAAAACCGTTGCTGTACGCAATATCGAACGCGCGGATCCGGCCGTGATTGATGAACTGGCGAAACTGGGTGTCGCCACGGTACATGAAGCTCAGGGCCGTGTTGGATTGTTAAAACCCTATATGCGCCCGATTTATTCCGGCACCCGCATCGGTGGCAGTGCCGTCACGATTCTGGCGCAGCCGGGCGATAACTGGATGGTGCATGTGGCCATTGAACTGTGTCAGCCCGGCGACATTCTGGTGGTCGGCCTGACGACTGAAAATGAAGACGGATTTTTTGGTGATTTGCTCGCTGAATCCTGCAAGGCACGGGGCGTCCGCGGTCTGGTCATTGATGCCGGCGTGCGCGATATTCGTGACCTGAAAGAGATGGACTTTCCGGTCTGGTCCAGAGCTGTCCATGCCAAGGGAACCGTGAAAGCGACTCTGGGCGCGGTGAACGTGCCGCTGGTTTGTGCCGGTCAGTATGTGGTGCCGGGCGATATCGTCCTGGCTGATGATGATGGCGTCTGTATTGTAGAACGTGCCAATGCTGAAAAAGCCCTGGAAGGCGGCAAGCAACGTGAAGCCAATGAAATTGCCAAACGTGAAAAGCTGGCCAGGGGTGAACTTGGCCTGGATATCTACAACATGCGTCCCCGCCTGGAAGAGGAAGGCCTGGTTTATCTGGATAACCTTGATGAATACTACAAACTGAAAAAATAAATTATTGGAATTTATACTTAATAAATAAAAAGGTAAGCAGTACACATGATTATCGATTGTCACGGTCATTACACAACGGCTCCCGAGGCGCTGGGGGAGTATCGTGAAGCACAAAAAGCTGCTCTGCAAAAAGACCCCCAGCATGTTGGTGAAAAAGGCGAGATCAATATCAGCGATGATGAAATTCGCGAGAGCCTTGAGAATTCGCAGTTAAAACTACAAAAAGAGCGTGGGGCAGACCGTACCATTTTTTCACCGCGGGCAAGCTGGATGGGTCCGCATATTGGTAATGCCCATACCAGCAAGTTCTGGACAGAGCACACCAATGAACTGATTTACCGTGTGACTCAGTTATATCCGGATAACTTTATCGGTGCCTGTGCCTTGCCACAGTCTCCCGGTACCTCCCTGGATAACAGCGTTGCCGAGCTGGAACGCTGCGTTACCGAGTTTGATTTTGTCGGCTGCAACCTGAACCTGGATCCCTCCGGAGGGCATTTTGACTCACCACCCCTGGGAGATAAATACTGGTATCCGATTTATGAAAAGATGGTCGAGCTTGATGTGCCGGCCATGATTCATGTCAGTGGTTCCTGTAATCCGGCTTTTCATGCTACCGGCTCCTATTACTTGAGTGCCGATACGGTGGCTTTCATGCAGCTGATGCAGTCCAGTGTCACTAAAGACTTTCCGGAAATTAAATTTATTATTCCGCATGGTGGTGGTGCCGTGCCCTATCACTGGGGACGGTTTCGTGGACTTGCGGATATGCTGAAACTGCCACCGCTGGATGAGCTGCTGATGAATAACGTATTTTTTGATACCTGTGTGTATCACCAGAAAGGTATCGACATGTTACTGAAAGTGATTCCCAACAAGAATATTTTATTTGCCTCGGAAATGGTGGGTGCGGTTCGTGGTATTGATCCTGAAACCGGGCATTATTTCGATGATACCAAGCGTTACATCGATAATGCGGCAATCAGTGATAAGGAAAAAGCCAATATTTTTGAACACAATATTCGTGCTGTTTATCCACGCATTAATAATATTTTATAAGAAAGAGCTGGGCTTGGTCTGAATCAAACAAACCGGATCAAACATTCATCAGCAGAATTTATGCATGTTATGATGAAACTGAATGTAGTCTGTTGCTGGTCCTGGCAACGGGCCAGTGATGGAGAATTACCATGAAATCCGAAACTGAAGAACAATATGAAGATATACCAGGCACTTACCTGTTTAACCGCAAGCGCTGCCAGAAAGGTTACCATCTGAACATGTTTTTCATGTCCCTGTTAAAAGAAGAAAACCGCAAGGAGTTTCTGGCTGACGAGGCTGGATATCTGGACAGCTTTCCACTGACGGATGATCAAAAACGGGTTGTCCTTGAAAGAGACTTCAACGGGATACTGGCAGAGGGAGGCAACATTTATTATGCCGCCAAGCTTGGCGCAACTCTGGGTCTTTCATTTCAGTACATGGCCGGCGCCATGTCCGGTATGAGTCAGGAAGAATATCGCAAAATGATGGTTGATGGCGGCCGTAGTGTTGAAGGCAACCGCAGTAAATCGGAGCATAAGTAATGGGAAAAATAGTTGCAGGTCTGGGGACCTCTCATGTCCCGGCCATCGGGGTTGCGCATGACCAGGGGCTGACTGAAGAGCCTTACTGGAAACCGCTGTTTGATGGATACGGACCGGCCCGGGAATGGTTAAAGAAAATTGATCCTGATGTCGTGATACTGGTGTATAACGATCATGGTACGGTGTTTTCACTACAGAGCATTCCAACTTTTGCCATCGGTGTTGCCGAGCAGTATAAACCGGCTGATGAAGGCTGGGGACCACGACCGGTACCGGTGGTGGAGGGAGATGCGAATCTTTCCTGGCATCTGGCTGAGTCATTGATTCTGGATGAATTCGACATGACCATCATGAATGAGATGGATGTCGATCACGGATTGACCGTGCCGCTGTCCATTACCTGCGGCCATGTCGATAAATGGCCCTTCAAAGTCATTCCCCTGGCTGTTAATGTTGTCCTGTATCCTCCGCCGACGGGTAACCGTTGTTACAATCTTGGCAGGGCGATCCGTAAAGCCGTGGAAGCCTATGATGAAGATACCAGAGTGGTCATTATGGGAACCGGAGGCATGTCACATCAGTTGCATGGTGAACGTGCCGGATTGATCAACAGGGAGTGGGATAATCGTTTCCTTGATGATCTGTCCAAAGACCCGGAACGCCTGCGCAAGATTCCGCATCTAGAATATGTGCGGGAAACCGGCGCCGAAGGTATCGAGATGGTCATGTGGCTGGTGATGCGTGGCGCGCTGGATGGCAATGTCAAAGAAGTTTACCGGCATTATCATGTGCCTGCATCCAATACCGGCGCGGGTCTGATTGTTCTGGAAAATGATGTGTAATCAGGCACTGAACAGAAATTTTTAAGCGAACAAAAGACTAAACAGGCAAGAGAGTTGTTATGAAGATTATTATGGTAGGCCAGGGGGCCTTTGGTAAAAAACATCTGAATGGAATCAAGAACATTGACGGAGTCGAAGTCGTCAGTCTTTGTGGCGGCAGTTCCGACAGCACCAGAGCAGTGGCAGAAGAGTTTGGCATTCCTCACCATACGTCAGACCTGGATGAAGCACTGGCGCAACCGGGTGTGGAAGCGGCAATCATTGCCTCACCGACACAGATTCATGCACAGCAGGCCATTCAGTGCATGAAAGCCGGCAAGCATGTCGAAATCGAAATTCCCATGGCGGACAACATTGAAGATGCCCGTGAAATTGTCAAGGTACAGAAGGAAACCGGACTGGTCGCCATGGCGGGACATACCCGACGTTTCAATCCCAGTCATCAGTGGATTCATAACAAGATCAAGGCCGGCGAGCTGAACGTGCAGCAGATGGATGTGCAGACTTACTTCTTTCGCCGCAAAAACCTTAATGCCCTCGGAGAACCCAGAAGCTGGACTGACCATCTGCTCTGGCATCATGCCTGCCATACAGTCGATCTGTTCCAGTACCAGACCGGGCAGGTTGTTTCTGAGCAGTATGCCCTGGAAGGGCCGCACCATCCTGAACTGGGGATTGCCATGGATATGTCCATTGGCATGAAAGTCCCCAATGGTGCTATCTGTACCCTGTCCCTGTCATTTAACAATGACGGGCCCCTGGGAACTTTCTTCCGTTATATCTGTGATAACGGCACCTATATTGCGCGCTATGACGATCTGTTTGATGGTAAGGAAGAGCAGATTGATGTCAGCAAGGTGGATGTGTCCATGAACGGAATTGAACTACAGGACCGTGAATTCTTTGCCGCCATCAAGGAAGGCCGGGAGCCTAACGCCAGTGTGGCGCAGGCTCTGGATGCCATGGAAACGCTGGAACGGCTGGAGCAATGCCTGGAAGGTAATAACTAGCTCCCAGTCAGGCTTCGCCCCAGACCGAACGCGCTGTATTGACTACCAGTTCCAGTTTGCGCCACTGATCGTCATGCGTCAGATCATTGCCGTGATGAGTGGATGAAAAGCCACACTGGGGGCTGACGCACATGTTTTCCAGTGACATATACTGCGCCGCTTCATTGATGCGTTTCTCCAGTTCGGCCTGATCTTCCAGTGCGGCAATCTTGGACGACACGATACCCAAAACGACTCTTTTATGTTCCGGCACAAAACGCAGCGGGGCAAAATCACCGGAACGTTCGTCATCGTATTCCAGGAAATAACCGTCGACATTGATTTCCTTGAACAGAATTTCTGCCACCGGTTCATAGCCACCTTCGGCAAACCAGGTGCTGCGGTAATTGCCGCGACACAGATGAATGCACACACTCAAATCATCCGGACGGTCGTCGATAACGGAATTGATGAGTTCGGCATAGGTGCGGGGTAATTCATCAGGATCTTCACCACGTTCCTTGGCCGCGGCCCGCATTTTCGGGTCACACAGATAGGCCAGGTTAGTATCATCCATCTGCAGGTAACGCAGTCCGGCCTGATACAGCTGATCAATTTCCTCACGGTAGGCTGCCGCCAGATCAGCAAAAAATTCATCCATGTCAGGGTAGGAAGTAATATCAATTGACTTCCGGCCGCCACGAAAATGCACCATGGTGGGTGAGGGAATGCTGACCTTCGGTGTTTTGCTGGCCACTGATTTCAGATACTTGTAATCATCCACCTGAATATCTTTCACATGTCTGAGTTTGCCTGTGACGCTGCAGGAAGGAGGCGTAAAACCATCTTCTGCGGCTTTGGCATTGGGGTTGGCTTCGATACCGCCGGTAACGCTTACTCCGTCCAGTTCCCTGAGAAAATCCAGGTGAAAATAATCACGCCGAAACTCACCGTCAGTAATGGCCTGCATACCAGTGGCTTCGAGTTTTTTGACCGTCTCGGCGATGCCTTCATTTTCTATTTCACGTAATTCTTTGGCTGACAGTTTGCCCTGCTTCCAGAGTTCGCGACTGGTTTTGACTTTATCAGTGCGCAGCAGGCTACCGACATGGTCAGCCCGAAAGGGATATTTGCTCATTACTTCCATTCCAAATCAGATTTATTTTAGGGGAGTTTTTATCTTTTTTTATATTTTAAAAAACTGTCTGGTTTTAAACGATGCTAAGTTATCTGGACGGCTTATTCGACACAAGTGAAACTGTCAGCACTATCAGGATTACCACTGCCATTATAGCGGGGCCATTGCGGATAGTGGCAGACAGGGCGGGTCCGTCCGGCACTGTCCTGATTGATATCCACTGCCTCCAGCTCACCAGGGGCCTGGCCCAGTTCTACCCAGGCTTCCAGGGCGTCCAGGGTCGACAGGCGGGCATTGAAGGGGCCGGTAATATGACCCATGCCTGGAATAGTGTAAAAGCGCACAAATTCCTCCAGCGTGTCAGACCCATAGCGGTTTTGCAGGCGCTCCCAGTACTGGATGGAACTGGTATAGGGAATAAAATCATCTGCCAGCCCATGATAAAAAATCAGTTTGCCTCCCCGTTCATGAAAAGCATCCAGGTTGGTGCTGTTGGCGCTCATGATACTCGCCAATTCACTGATTCGACCGGCATAGGCAGCCGGGTCAAAATCGTTCATGGTGTCCAGGCTTAAATTCTGGGCAATGGCATATTGTGGCGTAGCATTGCCGGGTTGAAATTGCAGGGCATCCCCCGGGCCACTGCCTCCCAGATTGGGAAAGCCACCATCAAAAAATGTGGAGCCTTCAAATGGGGACCATCTGGGAAAGATCGAATTCCTCTCATCATCCGCATAAATGCTGAAGCTTAATTCGAAAGGGGTATCCATGGCATTCAGGGCCTGAATCTGTGCATCAGACAAGCAGTCATTGGCAGTATCCCTGCCTCCAGCACAACGTATGGGATTGGCATCACTGTAGAGTTTCAGTGAACTGTTGCTGTCCCTGCAGGCAGAAATATTACTGATAATGCCGTCTTCAATGCCGTCAAGACTGTCACAGGCCGTATAGACATGTGACACGAAAGTTCTGGCTTTTTCCGGGTTGATCCAGCTGGCTCCTTCGTTGGCATGCAATGCTTTGGCATAGTTATTGGCGGACAGGTGCAGCATGATCAGATTATGTGCCGGGTAGGCCGCTACTGCACCATGGTAATCATCCGGATATCGCTGTACGGCATCGAAGGTTTCATGGCCGCCCTGGGATCCGCCGATAAAATAATTGAAATCCGGGACGTTGCCATAGCGTGATTCGATCAGCAGCATGGCGACGTCATGAGTCTTCTTGATCTGTTCGTGCCCGAAGTTGCGCAGGGCTTCTTCAAACAGGAAAAAATCGGCATTAAATCCCCCTGCAGACTGATGACCGGAGTCACTGCCCAGCGTGACATAACCCCGTGCCAGAGGCGTTTCTTCATCGGGTCGCTGGCGATTGTAATGGCCCAGCCCAGTGACCAGCGTGCCGTTAAGCCCGCCGCCACCGAATTGCAGGGATTTACCATTCCAGTTGGTTGGCAGGTTCACCTGAAAATTAATATCTGGAGCGTTGTAGCTGACCGATTGAATGCTGCCGAGCACTTTGCAATATTCGCCATGCTGGGCCTCCGTGAACAATTCTGCTGAATTGATTATGGCGCCGTTGGTTTCCAGTCCGATCGCAGAAGCCGGAATCCTGGCCCCGGCTAACTGCTGACAGGCCTGGTCAGCAGGTATGGCTGCAAGCTGTGGCAGAGCCAGTTCACTCTGGCCAAAAGCAGGCAGACAAAAGACGGTGAAAACCAGCAGGGATGAACTGATGCAGCTAAAGTTATGCTTGGCAGTCATGGTCGGGGCTCTGTTATTTGATACGAAATACCCTGATCAGTACACTATTGCGTTCCGGGCGCAGGCTGTTAAGCGTACCTACATGTACGGACTTGTTGAGCCAGTCATATTCTTCCGGAGCCGTGATTTGCAGGTAGGAGAGCCGATTTTCCTGTCCAGGTACTGAAAGTACGCGATTGCGAACCGTAATAATGGCACCATCGTCGGTCTGCATTTCGTAAAGGGCATCGAGTTCACGAACTCCGTCATTTCTGACCAGTTGTCGGTCGGCCCCGCCAGCCAGAACTGTACCGCGGATATTCGGTCCTTCAAAGGTGCCCCCTGTAATCGGTACCATGGCGCGTTGTCCGAGTGGTCCGGTGCCCAGATCAATACCGGGTTCGATATCAACAATGGCTTCATAGACAAATTCCGTTTCCGGGAAATGCATTGGCACCTGCTCAGCCATTGGCGGGTGGTAGTCCTGTGCAATAGAGGAAGTAATAGCCAAGAGCATGGCTGCAAATACTACGGGGAGATAAAACGCTGCTTTTGTAAATTTCATAAGAAGTCTCAATTTAGGAAAAGGTGATTTGTGACTTTGGTGTTGAGCATAAACCGCCGTCCGGGGCTTGTCCATCTGTCTGCCTTGCAAGCAGTTATTGCCCCGGGTACAGAATCCCGGAACTGCTATTGATAAGGTATTTCGCTGCAGCAGAAACAGGAGTCAGCGAGTAAGTTGAGGTACAATATTCGCTCCTGAAAACCAGAGTTTTGCGATACTGAGGGTCCTTACAGAGTTTCCCGGGCATGAATTCAAACAACGAAAAACCAGCCTCAGCGGCAAGCGCGGCCCTGGCTGCAGCCGGTGACAGGGCTCAGGCAGAAGATCTATCGGTGCTGGAAGGCGCCGCCAGTGCTGCCAGCCAAAAGCTCAACCCGATACAGAATTCGCTGCTGGAACGCATGATTTACGGCCCCAGGCCGGCATTGGCTGAATTGAATTCCGGGGCAGAACGATATCTGGCCTCGGCGCATGAAAAAACAGAGCACATTGTCGAGCAGGCCAGGACATTGTTGGAAAACGGCGAGGCATTTACCCGGGAAAATACCCTGAGCAATCTCCTGCGGGATAAGCTGGCGCAGGAACTGGCATACGGTTTCACCGTACCACAGGTACACGGGGGGCTTGGGCTGAATTACAGCCAGCTGGCCTGCCTGGAAGAAGAACTCGCAGCCAATGGACTGGGAGCCATGGCAGTGGAGTTGTCCGGGCAGTTGACGATTGGCTCCAGTGCCTTGCTGGCTTATGGGTCGGAAGCGCAACAATCAAGGTTTTTACCACAAATAGCGCAAGGCAGGCTGATTGCTTTTGCCCTGACCGAAGTTGGTGTCGGGGTTAATGCCAAACGGGTACAGGCCTGGGTCGAGCTTGATGAGCAGGCACAGTGCTGGCGACTCAATGCCGAAGGTGCACAGAATAAACTGTATATTACCAGTGCCACCCATGGCGGTCTGGCTGCGATTGTTGCCAGAAAAGGGCAGCACAGCAGAGAACTCGGTCTGTTTATTGTCGAATTGCCGGAAAAAGATATTGATGCGGACTACGGCTTTTCCTGTGTCAGTTCTGATACCAGCGCCTTTGCGGGGAATATTAATTCGCGTCTTGGCTTTCGAAACTTCCCCATACCCTTGGATCAGGAGATTCCCGGAAACGGCGTTGAGGTCCTGTTTTATTGCCTGCGCCTGGGGCGCTGTATGCTGGCAGCCATGAGTGCGGGGTTTCAGCGCATGCTGGCTGCTGATGCCATTGCCTATGCGAAACAGCGAGAGGGTGTTGGCGGTCTGGTGATCAAGCATGAATTGCCACGTCTCGGGATTGTTCGAATGCTGGGGGGTGCACTAGTAGCACAAGCACTGTCACACCTGGCACTGGCACAGGATGCTGATGGTGTGGATTTGGCTGGGCTGCGGGATATCACCAAATCAGCCAGCGCGAGCCGTGCCCTGGAATCCCTGATTGCCTGTGAGAGGGTGATTGGTGGACGCAGCCTGGATAAGCATTCCCGTATTACCGAAGCACGGCCAACCTTACATGCTTTTGGAATTGTCGAAGGTGAAGATGATTTGATTCGGCTTGGGATGGTAAAGGATCTTACTGCGCCGTTTACTGAAAAATATTTACAGGGCATGCTGAGTGTACTGCAAGGAATCAATCTGGATAAAAACGGGGAACTCCTGCCTCCACAAAAACGAATTTATACACTGGGACTGAAATCCTTTTGGCGTCATCCGCTCAAGGTATTAAAAGCTGTATTGAAACTGACGATTAATAAAGGCACCTGGGTTTTACTAGGCTGGACATTGATAAATATTCTGAATGGTTTGCCTGGGCTGTTCGGCAGATTGGTCCCAACAGTTCTGCTTCCGCGATATCGTTCATTGCCCGGAAAACTGGGCCTTTATTTGCGTTTTAGTGAGCGCGAATTGCGAAAGAGTCGTTGGCATTACCTCTGCTTTAATGTACTTTATCAACTTGAGCTGACCCGGGCGCAGTTACCGCTGCAACGCTTCGGAAAGCGTATTGAATTACTGATGAGTATGGCCGTAATTTGCTGTCACGCGTCTAAGCTTGATCAATCTGTTCAGCACATAGCTGAAGCCCAGTGTGAACTGATCAAACTGGAACTCAGGGGCGTCGGTTTTTTTGGGTCATACAAGACGGTCAAAAATTTACGCCAATCTGTTGAACGGGTTATCAGGGATATTCAGTCAGATTCATGCACGCTTGTAAAAGGAGTTGAGCCACAGGCTCACGCTCATTCCTGGCACTAATATGGAAATAAAATAATAATCATATGGCAATAAAATAATAATCAAAAGAATTAATCTTTCAGGGAGCAATAAATGTCGACATACAATGATCCGAGAGAGCTGCTAAACCAGGCCCCCATGGGTGCCTTCCAGATAATGGCAGTCACCATCTGTATTTTTTTGAACGGGCTGGATGGTTTTGATATTCAGGCGATCAGTTTTGCAGCTCCCGGAATTACGGCAGACTGGGGTATCAATCGCGCGGCTCTGGGAGTGGTGCTGTCAATGGAGTTGTTCGGTATGGCTGTCGGTTCAGTATTCTTTGGTGGCATGGCCGACAAATCAGGTCGCCGACCGACAATTCTCATATGTCTGGTGCTGATGGCTGTCGGCATGTATGCAGCTTCCCTGACCAATTCGGTTTCACAGATGCTCGTCGCACGCTTTGTCACCGGTCTTGGAATCGGGGGCATGCTGGCCACGACCAACCCGATGGCAGCGGAATATTCCAACCTGAAGAACCGTTCTCTGGCAGTGATATTCATGGCTACCGGTTATCCACTTGGGGCCATTATCGGCGGCTCGGTTTCAACCGTGTTACTGCAGACTTCGGATTGGCGCGCAATCTTTGAATTTGGCGCAGCGGTCACAGCATTCTTTATCATCATTGTCTGGTTCTTCCTGCCGGAATCGGTCGACTATTTATCCAGCAAGCAACCGGAAAATGCGCTGGATAAAATTAACCGTATCCTGAAAAAAATGGGCCATGCCGCTGTCAGCCAGTTACCGGCAAAAATTGAGGAAACCCAGAAAGCCATTTCCTATCAGGTGCTGTTCAACGACAGGTTCCGTGCCCTGACATTGCTGCTGGTGATTGGTTATTTCACGCACATCATGACTTTCTACTATATTCTCAAGTGGATACCCACAATAGTGGTGGATATGGGCTATGAGCCATCTACAGCAGGCACGGTGCTGGTATGGGCCAATGTCGGTGGTGCTATCGGAGCACTCTTGCTGGGTATTATTTCGACCAAGTACAACCTCAGGAAAATGCTCATCGCTATACTGATTGTGGCCTTTTTCATGGTGTCGTTCTTTGGTTTTGAACGTGAAACGATCGGCGATCTGTCTCTTATTGCGGCCATGACAGGCTTTTTCACCAACGGTGGTGTGGTCGGTTTCTATGCCCTGATTGCCAACGCTTTCCCGGCAGATATTCGCGGCAGCGGCACGGGAGTGGTCATTGGCGTGGGCCGTGGTGGTGCAGCACTGGGGCCGGTTGTCGCAGGCCTGCTGTTTGTTGCCGGCTTTAATCTGCTGGCGGTATCCATTGTCATGGGAGCCGGTGCAGCAATCGCAGCAGTTGCAATCTACTTTCTGCGGCCGGCTGCCGAAAAACATAATGTAAAAGCCAATATTTAATAACTAAAATTACTTAAGAAGAAAATTACGAAAAGAAGAGGTGTTTATGAAATTCGAACGAAAAAATCCCCTTACCGGAGAAGTTGCAAGCACTACAGTGGCAATGCAGGCCAGTGATATTCCGGCGATTTGCGAAAAGGCGCAGGAAGGTTTTACTGAATGGTCAAAACAGGGACCAAATGCCAGACGTGCAGTGTTGAGCAAAGCAGCCGACGCCCTGGAGAGCAAAAAGGATGATTTTGTCGAGGCAATGATGAATGAAATTGGCGCGACTGCCGGCTGGGCCATGTTTAATCTGATGCTGGCGACTTCCATGTTGCGGGAAGCAGCCTCCATCACCACTCAGATTGGGGGTGAGGTAATTCCATCAGATAAGCCCGGCTGTCTGGCAATGGCGCTGCGTGAGCCGGTCGGTGTGATCCTCAGTATCGCTCCCTGGAACGCACCGATTATTCTGGGTGTACGTTCTGTAGCTACTGCACTGGCCTGTGGTAATTCGGTAGTTTTCAAAGCGTCTGAAAATTGTCCGCGAACACATTCACTGATTATTGAAGCACTGGCAGAAGCCGGCTTTCCTGAAGGCACGGTTAATGTTGTGACCAATGCACCGGAAGATGCGGCTGATGTGGTCGGAGCGCTGATCGATCATCCTGCCGTCAAGCGCATCAATTTCACCGGATCAACATCAGTCGGGCGCATTATTGCCGAGCGTGCCGCCAAACACCTGAAACCCTGCCTGCTGGAACTGGGTGGTAAAGCTCCCATGCTGGTCCTTGATGATGCCGACCTGGATGAAGCAGTTAAAGCAGCAGCATTCGGTGCCTATATGAACCAGGGACAGATATGTATGTCGACTGAACGACTGGTAGTGGTTGACGCCGTAGCAGACGAGTTCGCCAAAAAACTGACTGAAAAAGTCAGCAGTATGCCGACTGGTGATCCCCGTGAAGGCAATACCCCTTTGGGAGCCGTGGTCGATATGAATACTGTGGATAAAGTTAACGCCCTGATTGACGATGCTGTCAGTAAAGGCGCAGATATACTGACCGGGGGCAAGGCTGACTCGGTACTGATGGCAGCCACACTGGTGGATAATGTTACTGACAAGATGAACCTTTATCGCGATGAAAGTTTTGGTCCGATTGTGGCCATGATTCGCGCCAAAGACGAAGCCGATGCAATCCGCATTGCCAATGACAGTGAATATGGCCTGAGTGCATCCGTCTTTACCAGAGATCCGGCTCGCGGACTGAAAGTTGCCCGCCAAATTCATTCCGGTATCTGTCATGTCAATGGCCCGACTGTACATGATGAAGCACAGATGCCCTTCGGTGGTGTCGGGGCATCCGGCTATGGCAGGTTTGGTGGTAAAGCCGGTATCGACAGTTTTACCGAATTGCGCTGGATAACCGTTGAAACTGAAGCGGGTCATTACCCGATTTAGCGCAAGAGTGAATTGAAGAGGTGTCGGAGTAAAGTTTAATTTACTCCGACACCTTGTATTTGAAGTAATAAGGAAAATAAATGACAACTGAGCGATCTGAAGAAGAAACCGTTGCCTATAGTATTGAAAACGGTATTGCCTGGGTTAAATTCAATCGTCCTGAAAAACGTAATTGCATGAGTCCCAAACTGAACCGGCAAATGATGCGGGTTCTGGACGAACTGGAATTTGATGACAAGGTTGGTGTCCTGGTTCTCAGCGGTGAAGGCTCAGCCTGGTCTGCCGGCATGGATCTGAAGGAATATTTTCGTGAAAACGAAGCCAAGGGTCTGGGTGCCACCCGCAAGGCACAAAGTGAAGCCTATGGCTGGTGGCGGAAACTGCGCTGGTACCAGAAGCCGACCATCGCTATGGTCAATGGCTGGTGCTTCGGTGGAGGATATGGACCACTGCATTCCTGTGATCTGGCCTTTGCCGCCGAAGACGCACAGTTTGGCCTGAGTGAAATCAACTGGGGTATTCTGCCCGGGGGCGGGGCTACCAAGGTCGCGACCAACCTGCTGAATATGCGTAATGCCATGTATCACGCATTAATGGGTGAGAACATCGATGGTAAGACGGCAGCCGAGTGGGGGCTTATCAATGAAGCCGTACCGCTGGATAAACTCCAGGGCCGTGTCACGGAAGTGGCCAATACCCTGCTGGAGAAAAATCCAGTGGCATTGAAAGCAACCAAGGATGCGATTCGCCGGGTGACGGAAATGACCTATGATAATGCCGAAGATTATCTTATTCGCGCACAGGAAGCGGCCAACTCCTATGATAATGAAGGCCGTAAGGAAGGTATTAAACAGTTTATCGATGACAAGACCTATAAACCCGGTCTTGGTGCCTACGATAAATCCAAACAGAAAGGCTAGCAGCTCATGGATTACGTCCGCTTACATGCCAGCCTGCGGGCTGACAGTCCGGCCGTTACCGATCTGGCTTTTAATCGTCAATGGACTTACGGTGAACTGGATCACTTGATTGCCGGCTGCACGGCGCTGTTACAGGAAAAAGGAGTTTCCGAAGGTGACCGCGTTGCCTGTTTGTCCAAGAACCGTGCAGAATTCATCATGCTACACCTGGCATCTGCCCGGCTCGGCGCTATTTTTGTTCCCCTCAACTGGCGGTTGTCTGCTGCTGAACTTGAAGTGATTATCGCTGATTGTTCCCCATCGCTGATTTACGGCGATGATCTGGCGACAGAGCTGAAGGTCGAAGCGCAGGATATTGAGCAGCTTCTGCCACAGTGTGAGAAGCGCAATCCTGTCTGGCCACCACAGCCTTCGGTCGATTTACCTTCACTGATGCTCTACACCTCAGGAACAACCGGCAAGCCAAAGGGTGTGTTGCTGAGCGAGCGTAACCTGACTGAAACGGCAATTAATTTCTGTCTGCTGGGTGAAGTCGAGCCGGGCAGCCGCTTTCTGTGTGAATCCCCCATGTTTCACATTATCGGCATGGTCACTTCTGTGCGTCCGCCCCTGTTTCTGGGCGCACAAATAATTATTTCTGACCGCTTCCTGCCCGAGCGCACGCTGGAACGCCTGGCGGATAAAGATCTGCAGATTACACATTATTTCTGTGTGCCGCAGATGGCCCTGGCCATGCGTGCGGTTGACGTTTTTGATGCGTCCAGTCTGTGCGGATTGAAAGCTATCTTCACCGGAGGCGCACCGCATCCGGAAGCGCAGATTCGTGAATGGCTTGATGACGGTATTCCCATTGTTGACGGCTTCGGCATGAGTGAAGCCGGCACGATTTTTGGCATGCCACTGAATCGTAAACTGATCGATCAGAAAGCCGGCAGTGTCGGGATTCCAACGCCGCGCCTGCAAAGTCGTATCGCCGATGAAAGTGGCAGAGCACTCCCCGATAATGAGGCAGGTGAGTTACAGCTCAAGGGTGATAATGTCACAGTAGGCTACTGGAATCGTGATTCTGTCTATGCTGATTCATTTACCCTGGATGGCTGGTTCAAGACCGGGGACATACTGCGTCGTGATGAAGACGGTTATTTCTGGGTAGTCGACCGCAAGAAAGATATGTTTATTTCCGGTGGCGAAAACGTTTACCCGGTAGAAGTTGAAGCACAGCTGGTTAAATTTCCGGGATTGAAAGACCTGGCCGTAATCGGAGTTCCTGATGAAAAGTGGGGTGAGGTTGGCTGTCTTTACTACGTATCCAAGGAAGCAGGCTGGGAAATTGACATGACAGAGCTGGATTCTTTCCTGACCAGCAGACTGGCGCGCTATAAAATTCCCAAAAAAGCAGTTGCTGTCGAATCACTGCCACGTAATGGTGTCGGCAAACTGATGCGCCATGAATTGCGTAAGCTTACGGTGTCAGAGTAAAAAGGGGATTTACTCTGGCACCAGGGAAAATGATATGGATATTCTCGATTACAACCGTCGTGCCTGGAATGCGGAATCTGAGGCTGATAGTGAATGGAGCACACCGGTTTCCGAATTAACAATCAATGAAGCCCGTGCTGGCAACTGGAGTGTGCGGCTGACGCCAAACAAGGATGTTCCGCGTGAATGGTTAGGTAATATTTCAGGAAAAAACATCTTGTGTCTGGCTTCCGGAGGCGGACAGCAGGCACCGGTACTGGCAGCGGCGGGAGCACGGATAAGCAGTTTCGATTTATCGGATATACAACTGCAGAAAGATCGTCTGATCGCTGAACGTGATAAGCTTGAGATTGTCACTGAGCAGGGAGACATGAAGGATCTCTCACGTTTTGCTAATGCGCAGTTTGATCTGATTTTCCATCCGGTATCCAATGTTTTTATCCCCGACCTCAGACCGCTCTGGCAGGAATGTTGCCGTGTCCTGAAACCTGCAGGCAGATTACTTTCAGGTTTTATGAATCCGAGTTATTTCCTGTTTGATCATTATGAAGCCGAAGCAAGCGGAGAATTGAAAGTGAAATTCTCTTTGCCGACTTCAGAGCCGGTGCCTCTTGATAGAACAAGAAACAAGGTGTTGGAAGAAAAAGGACATGCCTATGAGTTTCCTCACTCCTTGGAGGCCCAACTCGGTGGCCAGCTTGCCGTCGGGTTTAGCATCCGGGGGTTGTATGAAGATGATTGGAGTCATGACGCAACACCGCTCAATGCTTTTTCACCGACAACAATCGCTACACTTGCTATCAAGAACTGAATCATGACGGAGCAATCCGACAAGCCGGAAAAACTCCTACCGCTCGAATCGGAGAGGCTGACTTACGGGTATTTCATGGTCGAAGACCTGGACTTTGTCCACCAGTTTCATAACACACCAGGAGTTGTGAACGATCCGAATTTATTGCCGCTACCGATCCCGATTGAAAATTCTCAAGACTGGCTGGCAAAACAGTTAAAGTCCTATGCAGATGAAGGCATGGGTCATTTAAAAATTTTCCTAAAACAAAGTGGTAAATTTATTGGCCGAAACGGACTCAGAATTATAGAAATTGTCGAAGGTGTAGATGGTGCTTATGACCACTGGTACTGGTATCGTGGGTCAGCGCCTGAAAATAAAACGGTCAGAAGAGAGTTGGAACTTGGCTATGCCTTTCTGCCTGAATACTGGAATAAAGGCTATGCCACGGAATCATCAATGACACTGTGTGAACTGGCTTTTGAGAAAAATCTGGCGGATAAAGTGGTCGCCGCCGCTTCAGCCGATAACCCGGCATCTTGCCGGGTATTGGAAAAGATCGGCTTTAAAGAAGGAGAAGTGATATTCGGGCTAGACCTTGAACTACTCAGCTTTGAATTAACTAGATAAGACAAAGTCGTCGGGGTAATTACCTTACGCCGACACCAGTGTTTGAATCTTTTTTCTAGCTAAAAGTGATATCTTGCACCGACAGAAACAAAAGAGATATTGGTATCATCCAGGTCATATTCATAACCAGTAAAATCCAATACGTAATCAAAATTCCCGTTCTTATAAAGTAATCCGAAACCAAAGAAGGGGTCGGAGCCGTCCTCGGAAACTGTAACAGTAGTTCCGGCGTTACTTAAGGTAATGTCGGAATCCCAACCTAGATGGCCAAGCTTGCCCGTTATTTCAATCGAATCTCCTAAGGGATAGCTGCCTTCCAAAGCGATTGTATAGCCAGTTGTCTCACTGGCTAATCTTATGCCACCTGCGCTCCATAAAATCCCTGAACCATCAGATATAGCAGATGCATCGGGTTCTCCTAAATTTACATAACCCACTTCTATTGAGAAGTAGTCATTGAGAAAATAACCTGCACCGATATTGTACGCAAATGTTCGAGTATCCAAATTACCGTTACTCAGTGAGCCATCATTCAGTAAAGAAAAATCGTTGATGGACATATCAAGATCGGACTGGCCGATATCGACTTCGAGATAAAGATTCTCGATTGTTTGCGAATAACCGGAAGATGCTATTAAAACACTTGCTAATGCGAATAGTTTAAAAAATTTATTTGCAACCATGTTGTAACTCCTGTCCTGTTTAGTCTTTTTTACATCCTGTGGTCTGCTAGCAGTTCACTGCCGGAATTATTATACATGTATGAAAGTTTTTGAAGTAAGGTAAATTGGTGTCAGAGTGAAAAAGAGGATTTACTCTGACACCATTGGATGGTTAAAGAAAATCCAGCACCAGGAAAACAGCAAGCAACACCGCTACCCACAACACCATGCTGCCGGTAGGCCAGGTACGTGCCAGTGTGCCCTGAGGGCCATGGGTTCTGTTAAGAGCAGCCATCAGGTTGCCTGACCAGGATTGCAGGTAAGAGCCAATGAAGTCGCCTATTATCTGCAGGGTTCTCACCACAATACGGTAAATGCCGGGTAAGAGACGACGGTATACCCATTCGAAGTCCAGATTCACCGAAGGCACTTCTGCCGGATAGCGGCCACTGCGATGCAGGAAGACCACACCCAGAGTAGCGAAAGCCAGTAACTGCATCTGCGTCAGTACGTGAGTCATATCATAGGGTGAATAGGGGGCATCGTAAGGCAGGATGTTATACAGCATTGCCGGGAATACACCGATTGCCACACAAAGTACCGCAGCGATACTCATCGCACCAAGCATGTTGCGCGGTGCTTCTTGTGCCTCAATACCCTGGTCATGGGCGAAAAAGGCGAAATAGGGGATCTTGATCCCGGCGTGTTCCAGTACACCGGCAGAAGCAAACAGCATGAACATCCAGATGATGCCATGGCCTTCCTCAATCAGGGCTGACATGATCATGGATTTACTGATAAAGGCGCTGACCAGCGGGAAGGCCGAGATGGTAACTGCCCCGACAATACAGAGTGCTGTGGTGATGGGCATCTTCTTGTATAGGCCGCCAAGATCAGAAGCCTTGGTGCGGCCGGTCACATACATCACTGCACCCATGGACATGAACAGCAGGCCTTTGAACAGCACATCATTGAAGGCGTGAGCGACAGCACCATTCAGTGCCAGTGCCGTGCCAAGTCCAACACCGACAACCATGAAGCCAAGCTGGTTGATCATGGAATAGGCGAGTACACGACGCAGATCATTTTCAATGACGGCAAAGAAGATCGGGTAACAGGCCATGAAGGCGCCAATATAAACCAGTAATTCTGTGCCGGGGAAACCACGGGCCATGGCATAAATGGCCACCTTGGTGGTAAAACAGCAGAGGAAAACCGTCCCGGTCGGAGTAGAGGCCGGATAACCGTCGGTGATCCAGTTGTGCAGAAAAGGAAAGCCGCACTTGATGCCAAAGGCAAAGAAGATCAGCCAGGCAGCGCCACCTTCAAGCCCGATGACATCAAAAGCCAGACTGCCGGTATCGACCCAGATCCAGAGTGCACCGGCCATCAGCAGGACACCGGACAGCACCTGGAAAATCAGATAGCGCACACCGGCAGACACGGACTGATCATCACGCGATGACCAGACCAGGAAGGCTGAACTCAGGCCAAGAATTTCCCAGAAAATAAACAGCGTGAACAGATCACCGGCGAATACGGCACCGATTGCACTACCGGCATAAAGCATGCCGGCGACATGTTGCAGGGTATCCTTCAGGTGCAGTGAATACAGGACACAGATAAAAGCGCCGATGTGAAAGATGTAGGCAAATGGCAGGCTCAGGGCATCGACACGGTATGGGCTCAGCGTCAGCTCCATTAACTGGTACTGTACGAGGGTGCCGGTTTCCACCCCGAGTAACATGAGTCCGCCGACTACCGGAGCCAGCAGCATAATGATTGAACGCAGCGTTCCGCGTGTTACAGCGGCGAGCAGGGCCGCAACAAGAAAAGGCAGAAAAGGATGATATTCAGGCATTGCCATCACTCTCCTTTTTATTCTTGCGGTAATAATCCTCACCACGGCCGACGAGCTGGCGCAGTATCTTGGCCAGCATGACTACACCGACCAGTGCGGCAAATCCATAGAAGGCATAGAAGGCGGGGATATCCTCGACGGGTAAATAGGTATAGCGCGACACAAGCAGATCCGCGATAACCAGCAGACCGCAAATAATGTAGAGGACGTAACGGATTCTTTGTTGAATCTCCGGGCGATCAGCCCAGCCTGCCTTGTTGTTATTCTGTGTTTGCATAATCTCTCTCGTCTCTCTTGCTCAAAGGACGGCCATCGCTGCCAGTTCATACCAGAATTGCGGGAAGAAAAACAACACCACACACATGAGCGAGGTAATACTAATCGCGATCAGGCAACATAGTGGTGCCTCTTTAATGCCTGCGGAGTCATCTTCACTGCCTTTGGCAAAAAAGGCCCGCAGGGGAATCGGCAGCAAGTAAGCGATATTGAGAAGTGAACTGATCAACAGGGTTGCCAGCAGGAACAGTTCACCGGTTTCCAGCGTTGCCTGAGCCAGGTACCACTTGCTCCACATGCCGCCCAGCGGGGGCAGGCCAATAATACTCAGCGCTCCAATTGTGAAAGCAGCGAAGGTCAGCGGCATGCGTCGGCCGAGGCCGTCAAGTTGGCTGATTTCAGTTTTGTGTGCTGCTACCAGAATCGCACCGGCGCCAAAGAACAGTGTGATCTTGCCGAAGGCGTGCATGACAATATGCAGTGTACCGCCCAGGATACCGGTCGCCCCAAGTAAGGCACCGAGGGTGATATAGCCGAGCTGGCTGACGGTGGAATAGGCGAGTCGTGCCTTGAGGTTGTCCTTGGTCATGGCAACCAGTGAGGCCAGCAGAATTGAAGCGGCAACGATATAAAGCAGTATATCGGTAGCCGGCAGTTCACGAACCGTATCGGCACCAAAGACATACAGGGATATTTTCAGCAGAGAAAATACGCCAGCCTTGACCACCGCTACTGCATGCAGCAGGGCACTGACCGGTGTTGGCGCTACCATCGCGGCAGGCAGCCAGCGATGGAAGGGCATCAGTGCTGCCTTGCCGACTCCGTAAAAAAACAGGAACAGCAGGATGCCCAGAATGGCAGTTGAGGCGGTACCGTCGAGAATACCTCCAGGCATGAATTCCAGTGTGCCGGCCAGATACCAGGTCCAGATAAGAGCCAGCAGAAGGAAGGCAATGGAAGTGCCGATCAGGATGCCGAGATAAACCCGCCCGGCCTTGCGTGCCTTGTCAGTTCCGGCATGCGTCACCAGCGGGAAGGTGGATAATGTCAGCATCTCGTAGAAAACAAACAGGGTCAGCAGGTTGCCGGAGAAAGCCACTCCCTGGGTAACGGCGATGGCGATGGCAAAGAACATGAAGAAGCGAGTCTGGTTTTCTTCATGGTGGCCGCGCATGTAGCCAATGGCATAAATTGAGGTAATTGGCCACAGGAAGCCAGCGACCAGGGCGAAAGTCATCCCCAGGGGTTCCAGTGCAAACTTGAGTGTCATGCCTGGCAGCAGTTCGGCCAGAACCAGTTCCGGGCGTCCACCAGCAAAGACTTCCCTGGCCAGCGGAATCAGTAACAGGAACACGATGACAGAAGTGATCAGGGTGACTGTTTCACGCAGGTTGGGATTGTTGCCGGTCAGTTTGATCAACACGGCCGCAAATAACGGCAATACAAAAATCAGGGGCATCAGCATTTCAACGGACATCTGTTAACCCCCGATTCCCAGCAAAGAAGCAGCTGCGGTTCTGGCTACGCCAGTGGTCAGGCTGGTATCAATGCCAAAGTAGATATTCGCGCCGATCAGAATCCAGGCGGGAACCAATAAACTCAATGGAGCCTCACGTACCGAGGCAGCATCTCCTTCCGCAGTCTGAAAATAGGCTGCTTCGACCAGTTTCCAGACATAGATGACCGCCAGCAGGGAGCCGGCCAGTACCAGCAGGGCAATCCACCAGTAACCCAGTTCCAGGGCGCCGAGCACCAGATACCATTTGCTGACAAAGCCCACGGTAAGTGGAACGCCGATCAGGCTCAGGCCGCCGATAACAACAGCAAACATGGTCCAGGGCATGGTTTTGCCGAGGCCGCGGAAATGCGCAACACTGACTCCGCCAGTGCGGTAAAACACGGCTGCCAGGGCGAGGAACAAACCGCCCTTCATCAGGGCATGGTTGAACAGATGTAAAATCGCTGCAGTAAGACCAGTGACAGTAGCGAAACTGATGCCGAGAATCATGTAGCCAATCTGGGCCACACTGGAATAAGCCAGCAGGCGCTTGACGTTGTCCTGGAATATCGCCACAGCGGAGCCGACGAAAATGGCTAATATAGCCAGGATCGCGAGAATGATACCCAGCGGCATGACCTCAAAGGAAAAATCCACGCCGAAGACAGTGAAGAAGAAACGCAGCATGACATAGACTGCAACCTTGGTAGCGGTAGCCGCGAGAAAGGCACTGGCAATAGAGGGTGCATAGGCGTAAGCATTGGGCAACCACAGATGCAGTGGAAACAGGGCCAGTTTCAGGCTGACTCCGACAGCGACAAAGGCAAAGCCGGCCTGAACGGTTCGCGAATCTGACAGCGGTTGCAGGCGTTCGGCCAGATCCAGGATGTTGAGGGTGCCGGTCGACATGTAGAGCATGCCGACACCGATGAGAATAAAGGTTGCACCGATAGTCCCCATGATCAGGTACTGAAAAGCCGCAGTTAGAGCACGACGGTCACGACCGAGGCTGATCAGGATATAGGTAGAAAGCGATGAAATTTCCAGGAACACAAAGATGTTAAATGCATCGCCGGTAATGGTGATGCCCAGCAGTCCGGTCAGACACAACAGGTAGGCCGTGTAAAACAGCGATTGCTTGTCGCCGGCGATTTCCTTTGCCACGCTGGTGCGCGCGGCGAGCATGACGATGGTGCCGATACCACTGACAATCAACAGCACAAAGGCATTCACGGCATCAACGTAATATTCAATACCCCAGGGTGGCGCCCAGCCACCCATTTCATAGGAGATGGGGCCGGTGGCCAGTACGGTCTGCAAGAGATTGATGCTTATCGCCAGGGCTGCGATACAGACCAGTTGTGCCAGCACCCAGGAATGTGTGCCGCGGCGTAACATCAGTGCCAGCGGCGCTGACAGGAGTGGTATAACGACCTGCAGGGCGGGAAGATTACTGGCTATCACAATGACTCATCCTGCGAGTGAATTTCATCTTCCTCAATCGTGCCGTATTCCTCCTTGATGCGAACGATCAGCGCAAGTGCCAGGGCAGTCGTAGCCACTCCAACGACAATTGCGGTAAGAATCAGGACATGAGGCAGTGGGTTGGAATAGCTGGTAACAGAGTCATCGAGAATCGGGGCAGCACCATCGGCAACCTTGCCCATGGTGATATATAAAATGAAAACTGAAGTCTGGAAAATGTTGAGACCGACAATTTTCTTGATCAGGTTACCGTGGGCAATGACCACATAAAAACCGACCATCATCAGAAATATGACAATCCAGTAGTTATAAAGGCCCAGAGTTGTGCTCATCGTTCTTCTTCCTTCGGCTGATCACCGCGGCCGGTGAAGTTGAAAAAGATGGAAATAATGACAGCTGTCACTGTGACGCCGACGCCGAACTCAACGGCCAGGATGCCGTAATGCTGGCCGTGCAGCGGATCGTGCGCCAGATAATCGTAGTCAAGGAAATTGCCACCCAGCAGCAAGGCCAGCACTCCGGTACCGGCAAAAATCAGGACGCCGGCGCCCATCATGTAGCGCAGGAATAGCGGGGCAATTACCCGTTCGGCCTTGGTCAGACCGAATATCAGGGTGTAAAGTATGATTGCTGCACCAAAGATGACACCAGCCTGGAATCCACCTCCGGGACCGTAATCACCATGAAACTGGATATACAGGGCATAAATCAGAATCAGTGGAATCAGTGCCCGGGTGATAACACGTAATACCAGATGATGGGCCATGGCTGCCGGTCGAGCCCGGTGCGGACTATCGCCACTAAGCCCAAGCAGGGTGAGTACGCCAAGGCCGGCAGTGAAAATAACCACTACTTCACCCAGGGTATCAAAGCCACGATAGCTGGCCAGAACTGAAGTCACGATATTGGGCAGGCCGATTTCGTCATAGGACTGTTCGATATAACGCGGGGCAACATGCTGGTGAACCGGGGCTTCCGGATCGCCGAGATAGGGCATGTCCAGCGTGCCGTAGATGAGAACCAGACCGGTAATGGTCACCACAGCCAGAGGCAGCATGGAAGCGGGTTTGCGGTGCGCTTTCTCCTTGCGGCTGGTTAATGCCAGAGTACCCAGCATGAGCATGGTAGTAACGCCAGCGCCCACTGCGGCTTCGGTCAGGGCTACATCAACAGCATCCATATCGACAAAAAACCCTGCCGACAGCAGGCTGTATATACCAAACAGCATGACGATGGTGAACAGGTCACGCATAAACACGACGGAAAGGGCCGTGGCTGCCAGCATACTCAGCAGAACAATGTCGATCAGTGTGTAAATGGCGGCTCTCCTTGTGATGATTCTTCGTGACCGCTGGGTGCTTCTGGCTCAGTTGATCCGCTCAGTGGCTTGAGTCCACCATGAATCGCGGATTTGGCCAGGGCATGGGCAGCCGTCGGGCTGGTGTAGGTCAGTATGAGCAGAATCAACAGCAATTTGATGACCATCATTACATCCGGTGCCTGCAGTATCAGCCCCAGCACAATCATGCCGGCACAGAGTGTATCGGTAATACTGGCAGCATGGAGACGGGTAAAGAAATCGGGAAAGCGGAACAGGCCGACGGCTCCAGTGATACCCAGGAAACCACCAATAAGCAGGAATATCCAACTGAGAATGTCCAGTATTTCGGCCATTATGACTCCTGCTCGCCTTTGGCCTGATCGCTGTACTCAAAGAAGCGCAGCACGGCGACGATACTGATGAAGTTGATCAGTGCGTAAACCAGGGCAATATCAATAAAGTCAAAACGACCGGCCACCATGCCCATCACGGAAATCAGCAAGACGGTTTTGGTGCCGAATGTGTTGATGGCGAGAATTCGGTCATAGATTGTCGGTCCAAGCATTGCTCGTGCCAACGCCAGGATCATTACGACCAGGATTGCTGCAGTAATGGCGAGATACATTATTTCTCCAGGCTCCGTACCTTGCGGTCCATTTCACCGGACTCCAGCCCTTCACGGGAAGTCCTGGTCAATGCGTGTACGGTGAACTCATCACCTTCAATCTCCATGGTCACCGTACCGGGTGTCATGGTAATGGAATTGGCATACAGCACACGGAACAGGTCGGTTTCCTGGCTTGCTTTGACCTTGATTACGCGTGGCTCGATGGCTGGCTTGCGTTGCCAGACACAGCGAATGACATCAATATTGGATTTGACAATCTCCTTGCCCAGCCAGGAAATGTAAAAGGGCAGGCGTAGGGAGAGAATGACAGGAGGCTGATATTCCTCGTTAACACGAGTCATGATCTGGTTTATCACGATAACTATGATCACCGAGATAAGACCGAAGCTCAGGAGCAGGAAATCGAAGTGGCCCGAGTTGATAATCCAGAATACTGCGAGGAGAACGACAAGCCACAACAAATTCAGATTCTTCATTTCCCCCCTCGACAAAGCTTGTTCATTTCTTGCTTCTTTCTATCTGTACAGCGCTTTACTGCGATTAAAGTACGACCTGCCTGAATGCCATATTCAGGAATACGAAAGGTATATCTATGGGAAATATTTGTCCAGTATTACCGGGCGAAATCGTCCCTGACTGGAGAGGAAGGTGCCAGAGCACTCGAATACTCCGGCACCTTATATAGACACTATATATACAAGCTTAATCAAATAATGCCTGGAACGCATCACCACTCATCGCAGCTCCATGTCCGCCGACGAAGATTGACGGTTCAATGCCCGCAGCTTCAATGGATTCTCGCACCATCCGGGCACCGTCATTGGCTTCAGTCATGTTGGGATTGGGGCTGAAGGTGTCACTGGTAAACAGGATGCCGGGTTCCTCGACATAGGCCATCAGCATGTCATTGGCATGACCGCCGCTATCCAGTGGATACACAGTCACCGGATTGCTGGCATCCTCAATCGTATAGGAGCCATCAGCCGGCATCGATTCAATAGTGAGCGATGTCAGCGCGCCGGCTCCATGGCCAAGCGTATGGGGATTGGGTAACACTTCGTTATAAAAATCCACTGCTGCTTCATGGGCCACGACAGTTGCACCAGCATCTATATAGGTACGCATACCTGCTGAATGATCAGTATGGTGATGCGTAGCAATCACATGCGAAACTGCTTTATCCGGTATGTTTTCTTCAATCCAGTTGATGACTACCTGGCTGCGCAGATAATGCAGCGGTGCTTCAATCACTACCAACCCGTTTTCCTGCTCCACGACCAGAGAATGATGCGAGGAACCGGTAATATAAAAGACACCTGGTGCTATTTCTTCAGACAGAACATCTGTGCTGAACCCAGATCTGGGAAAGCCGGCCGAGGCCATATTCATATACACTTCACTGCTGTTGGCGCCAAAGTCATGCAGCTCCTGGTCAAAACCGGTCAGCAGCTCAGTGGGGATATCAAAATCTTCAGCCTGCATGGGTACATTCAGGCTGATGGAACGACGACGTTCTTCATGCAGTACAACGTCATCGCTGGTCAGGGTAACCGAGCCCGGGTAAAGCATGTCACTGCCGCCGACCCGCCAGTCATCAAAACTGGCTTCAAGCAGGATATCACCGCGCAGATAATCGAGTTCCATCGTCGTGGCCCTGTCTATCAGGCCTCTTGCTTCATCGACATACAATGAAATGGTTCCGACATCGGTAGACACAGCAAGTACGCCATAGTTCATGCCATTCACGATATCCTCGCTTATCTCCACCTGATCCGGATTTTCCTGGGCAATGGCCAGGACAGCCTGGGGCTGGAGTAAATACAACTCTTTCAGAATCGCCGCTCGTCTGTCCGAAGTCATCGGTGCAGGGTTTGGATTGAACTGGGAATCCAGGCCAGTGATCATCCCCTGGGTACCGTTAATGATCTGGGTAGAGGCGTGATTGCCCGCAGCCCGGTCACGCGAGATGTCGATTCTGACCAGGACGTCATTGCCGCCAATATTTTGCGCATTCACGGTCCACTCAAAGCCTTCCGGGCGAGGATCTACACCCCCCGGGATCGGGCTCTCATCCAGTTCATAGCGGTTGCCGGATCCGGAAACAGCAAATGAATTCATGTTCTGCAGCAGATCCGCACCGCCGATACCTTCAATGGCAACGTCCAGTAAGGTAGTTTCCGGCATAGGCATATTCTGAGCCGTGTCCTGTGCCTCCTGTTCCTCTTCCTGACTGCATGCCGCAACAAGAAATACCGTACTTAAAAAAATGCTCAGGTTTTTAAAAGTCATTGTTTTATCCCGTATTTGTTTTGATTGTCACTACAAACTTTCGTTACTAAAAGATCTGGTGATGAATTGGTAAAATTTCAATGAATTAGCATACGCCGGGGACGGGAAATTAGCAAAGGGGAGCAATTAATTGAGAGTTGAATGAATAAAAAATAAAGAGGGAGGTGGTAGCTACGGATGGACTTGAACCACCGACCTGAAAAAGTCCATAGCTCAAGCTAAACAATAAAGTGAAATTTAGAATGTAGAATTAAACTGAATCTTCAATAGACTTTGGTGACTCTGAAAAAACTTCGTTAGTTCCACTGAGGTTATTCATCTAAATGGAATTCAGCTTTTGTGATTCCTGCTTGTTTCCAACCTCTTAGAAAGCCAGACCAAATATTCCCTCTTAAATTTGAATTTGCACTAAATTTATCTGTGTTCCAGAGCCTTTCTTCACTAGACCCATCTCTGTAGTGAAGGATTGCCCGCGCAGGAACGTGTCTGATGATAGCTGATCTAAACGCGCTCTCGTCTGGATAAAATATTAACTCAGGCTTTGGTAAATCCTCTGGTAGGCGAGTTGGGGAGACGGATTCAACCCCTTCTTTTTCATTGAGTATGCGCTCAATTACATTAGCAGGGGTATCAAACCCTTCAGCATAGGCTGCGAGGCGATGATAGAGTTCATCCGACAATCTAATGACAGGCGGCATTGTTTTGCTCCTTGGGTGTTATGATTTATGGTTACCATATATCATATTTAATCAAATGCCAACTGCAAAGCCTAGAAGAATATTTCTTGGGTTATGTGATAAAAAATGGAGTATTTGGGTTACTCTAAAAATAAAAGTTGACTATTATTATTTAAGAGTATTATTATTCGTCTCGTTCAGAATTATTCTGGATGCAGAAAAAAGCCCATGCTACTAACACGGGCTTTTTAAACTTTAACTAGATCTGATTGGTTGAATCGTCAGCTAAAGTGCTTTGAAAGCTCTTGCAGTGTACTTTAAAGCTTGGCGTTTCTCCAGTTTCAGACGAAACAAAAGGGGGAGCAAATGGCTTCTTTGAACATGCAAGGCCCTTATCAGCTAACTGATAAGGAGATTGATACGCAAGTCACTAAAACGTCGCCTGGCAATTATGGGCTTGGCTACACCAACAGTAGCAATACGTTTATCGTAAATTATGTTGGTCGTTCCGATGATGACCTGAATGACAGGCTCCATGATTGGGCGGGCAAGTATAAAGAGTTTAAATACTCTTATGCACCCAGCGCCAAAGCAGCCTTTGAGAAGGAATGCCAGAACTATCATGACTTTGGAAAAAAAGAAAATCTGGATAACAAGGTGCACCCGGACCGGCCAAATGACTCGGGCTGGACGTGTCCGCGTTGTACTATCTTTAATTAGGTAAGCATGATGAACTCGACAACAAGGAAGATCAGCGAGTGTGCCGAAGTTTTACCCGGCTTTGCTCTCAAGGTTCGTGCGGAGCACGAGCCTGAGGGCTCCCATTTTATCCTGATGGCTAAAGACCTGAAGGAAATGACCACAATATCATTCTCTGAAGAGCAAGGTGATGTGCTGCGGATGAATATTGACAAACCTACCGAAAAGTACCGCTTACATAAAGACGACATACTGTTTATCTCGCGTGGGGCAAGAAACGAAGCGGCAGTAATTGGCGCAGTACCTGAAAATACAGTTGCTTCGTCTGTGTTCTATATTCTGCGACCCAGGCAAGGAGTCATGGCGGGATATTTGGCATGGTGTATAAATTTGCTGAATAATCTGGGCAGACTTGATCAGATAAGAACAGGAGCTGGGACGCCAATTATTCAACGACAAAATCTGAAGGAAATGGCCATTCCGCTGCCGTCTTTAAATGAACAGCAGCAGATAGCTCAGATGGCACAGGTTATGACTGAACAACTTAAGCTACAGGAATCCCTGCTGGAAAATACCCGGAGCTTGCACAAAATTATCAATACCAAACTGCTCATGGAGCAACTGAAATATAACTGAATCAATGGATGTGAATAAGATGAACACGAAAATTTCACAAGATGAAATCAACAGCATTCTCTGGAAAGCCTGCGACTCATTCCGGGGGACGGTGGATGCAGTCAATTACAAAGACTACATCCTGGTGATGTTGTTCCTGAAGTTTATTTCCGATGTCTGGCGTGATCATTACGCAGAATACGAAAAACAATATAAAGGTGATAAGGAGCGTATCCTGCGTCGTATGGAGCGGGAGCGTTTTGTCCTACCAGACATAAGCTCCTTCTATTACCTCTATGAGCACCGGGAGGCACCGAATGTTGGTGAGTTGATCAATATTGCTCTGGAACATCTGGAGATGGTCAACAAAAAGAAACTGCTGCATGTATTCCAGGATGTGGATTTCAACTCGGAGTCACGGCTGGGCAATACCCGCAAGCGCAACCATATTCTGAAAAATCTGTTGGAAGATTTTAACGATAGCCGCCTGGATCTGCGTCCGTCTCGCATTGGCAACCTGGACATCATCGGCAATTCCTATGAATACCTGATTGGTCGTTTCGCGGCTGGCGCTGGTAAGAAGGCCGGAGAATTCTATACCCCGCCGGAAGTGTCAATCTTGATGGCAAAACTGGTACAACCAAAAAAAGGTGAGCGTATTTGCGACCCGGCCTGTGGCTCGGGTTCCCTGTTACTGAAATGTGCCAGTGAAGTCGGGGAAGAAGACTATTCCCTTTACGGGCAGGAAGCCATAAACAGCACCTGGGCACTGTGCATGATGAATATGTTCCTGCACGACGTAAACAATCCTCGAATCGAACGTGGCGACACCTTGTTGGAACCGCGCTTACTCGAAAAAGACAAGCTGATGAAATTCGATGTGGTGGTTGCGAATCCGCCATTTTCCCTGGATAAATGGGGTGCTAACGAGGCTGACAAGGAAGCTGAGAAATACAACCGCTGGCATCGGGGTGTGCCGCCCAAAAGCAAGGCGGATTATGCGTTTATTTCCCATATGGTGGAGACAGCCATCGAAGGCACCGGACGGGTAGCGGTGGTTGTGCCACACGGCGTGTTGTTTAGGGGTGGCTCGGAAGGAAGAATTCGCCAAGCCCTGATTGAGGAAAATCTCCTGGATGCAGTCATTGGTTTACCGGGGAATATGTTTTTTGGGACGGGTATACCTGCGGCGATTCTGGTGTTCCGCAAGGACCGTGGCAAGAATACCGATGTGCTCTTTATTGATGCCAGCCGTGAATATGAGCAAGGGAAAAATCAGAACAAAATACGAGCTGATCAGGAAGTGGAAAAAATAGTCGCAACCTATCAGCAGCGCAAGACCATTGATAAATACAGCTATCTCGCCTCCCGAGACGAAATTAAGGAAAACGACTTTAACCTGAATATTCCCCGCTACGTCGATACCTTTGAAGAAGAGGAAGAGATCGACCTGATGGCGGTGCGCCGAGAGCGCATAAAGCTCCAGCAACAATTGGCGGAGCTGGAAAATGAAATGGAAGGCTATCTCAAGGAACTGGGGTTCAGTAAAAAGTGAGCTATTAATGGTGAGCAATTCTCCAATGGAAAGTGATGTCTTATTCGAGCAGGTTTGTGAACTGGTCGAACAGGCGCGCGGCCAGGTAAAACAAGCGGTTAACGCTGCCATGGTGCAAACCTACTGGCAGATCGGGCGCTTGATAGTGGAGCGCGAACAAACGGGGGAAAGCCGTGCTGCCTATGGCAAAAAGCAGCTAAAACAACTATCCCAGCGGCTGACAGACCGCTTTGGCAAGGGTTTCGACATTACCAATTTGCGCAATATGCGCCGTTTTTACCAGGCTTTCCCAATTCGAGAGACGCTGTCTCCCGAATTGAGTTGGTCACATTTCAATCTGCTGGCCCGCCTGGAAAATGCCAACGCTCGGGACTGGTACATGCGCGAAACCGCATCCCAGCATTGGAGTGTACGCGCTCTGGAACGTCAAATAGAGACGCTCTATTACGAGCGCTTACTTTCCAGCAAAGAGCGCATACCGGTCGAGCAGGAAGCAGTGGAAAAAACCGCACCGCTAAGGGATGGCCCCAAGAATTACTTGCGTGATCCCTATATATTGGACTTCCTCAATTTGGACGACCGGATCTACCAGGAAAGCGATCTGGAAGCGGGGATTATTGTCAATTTACAACACTTCCTGCTTGAGCTGGGAAAAGGCTTCGCCTTCGTCGAACGTCAACAGCGCATCCGCACGGATGACCAGGATTTTTACATCGATCTGGTGTTTTACAACTTTAAGCTCAAGTGCTTTTTGCTTATTGACCTCAAGCTGGACAAGCTCACGCACCAGGATGTGGGTCAAATGGATACCTACATTCGCATCTACGATCAACATAAAAAAAGCAGCGACGACAACTCCACCATCGGTTTGATTCTCTGCAGCCAAAAAGGTGAGGCAGTGGTGAAGTACTCGGTACTGACAGATAGTGAGCAGATGTTTGCCGCGAAGTATTTTCCCTATTTGCCGACTGAAGAGGAATTGAAGCGGGAATTGGAGCGTGAACGGGAGATCGTACAGCAGAGGATCGAGGAAAGGCGAAGCCTATACCTGGTCAATGAGCAGAGGGCGATTTAGTATGAGAGGAGCTAGATTATGATTCCCAGTGTTTGGCAAGAAAAAACCATCTCGGAAATTTTGGAGAGGGTTGTCAACCCTGTTGATGTTGTTTCTGATCAAGTCTACAGAGAAATTGGTATTCGCTCGCATGGGAAAGGAATTTTTCACAAAGAACCTGCCACAGGTGAATCACTTGGTAATAAGCGAGTTTTTCATGTTGAGCCTGAATGTTTTGTGGTGAATATCGTTTTTGCTTGGGAGCAGGCGGTAGCCAAAACCACTGTTGAAGAGGCGACCATGATTGCTTCACACCGCTTTCCTATGTATCGCCCAAAGAAAGGCCGGTGCGATGTTGACTTTATTCTCTACTTTTTCAAGACACCAAAGGGTAAATATCTTTTGGAGCTGGCATCACCAGGGGGCGCGGGTCGAAACAAAACACTGGGACAAACTGAGTTTTCAAAATTAAAACTTACGGTCCCCCCAACAAAAGAACAAAAGAAAATATCCCAAATTCTCTCAATTTGGGATAAATCTATTGAGACTGCTGAAAAGCTTCTCATTAAAAGCAAGGCGCAAAAAAAATCATTATTGCAAAAACTATTGACAGGTAAGAAAAGATTGCCAGGGTATAAAGGTAAATGGGAAGTTCAATCATTAGGAAGTTTGTTCAAGGAGCGGGTAGAAACGAATAGATCGGATTTGCCTCTACTATCCATTACTTCAGATAGAGGCGTAATTTTTCAGGACGAATCCGGAAGAAAAAATAATTCAAATGATAACAAATCCAAATATCGTCGTATTTGTGTTGATGATATTGGATATAACACCATGCGTATGTGGCAAGGGCGCTCATGCATATCCGATAAAGAAGGTATAGTCAGCCCTGCTTACACCATTCTGGAAGCAACAAAAGAAGCTTGTCCATTATACGCCTCTTACTTATTTAAATTACCTGAACTCGTCTATGTGTTTTACCGTCATTCTCAAGGGCTGGTATCTGACACATGGAACCTGAAATACAACCATTTCAAAAAAATCACCTGGACATTCCCCCCATTAAAAGAACAACAGGCTATAGCAAGAGTCCTGAAAATTGCAGACGATGAGATAGAGTTATTGGTATCAAAGATTGAATATCTGAAGCAGGAAAAGAAAGCCCTGATGCAACAACTTCTCACTGGCAAAGTCCGCGTCAACGTCGATAACCCAGAGGTTGCCTGAACCCCATGTCCCTTTCCTACCTTGAAGACTTCGATTCGCAGATCCCCGCCATTCAACTATTGAATGGCCTGGGCTGGGAATATCTGTCGCGGGAAGAGGCGCTGGTCTTACGCAATGGTCGTAAGGACCAGGTGGTGCTAACGGAAATCCTGCGCCCCTGGTTAAGTAACAATAACCGGATTGAATCCAGAGGTGAAAGTCATCCCTTTACCGAGGCCAATATTCATGAAGCACTCCGGCGCTTGCTTGAAGAGCCTTACGATGGACTGGTACGCACCAATGAAAAGATTTATCACCTGCTGACTTTGGGCACCAGTCTGGATCAGAGCATTGGCGGCGATCGTAAAGGGCGGTCACTGCACTATATTGATTGGGAGCAACCTGAAAATAACATCTATCACCTGACGGATGAGTTCGTGGTGGAACGTCGTCAGGGGCAGGATACACGCCGTGCTGATCTGGTCCTTTTTGTGAATGGCATTCCCTTCGTGGTGATTGAATGCAAACGTCGGGACAAGGATATCCAGTCTGGTGACAAACAGGTAGACAAGGCGGTCAAGCAACTGATTACCTACCAGCGGGATGAAGAAATTCCCCAGCTTTTTCAATACACACAATTACTGATGGCAACCAGCGTCAACGATGTGTTGTATGCGACGGTGGGTACGCCGCGTAAATTCTGGAGTCTCTGGCGCGAGGAACAAGCGGATAAACAACAAATAACTTCATGTGCCAATAGTCAGCTCTCCCAGCTTCTTCAGGAAAAGCTTTTTACCCCGGTAGATGAAAAAGATCGGCGTGAATACCAGGCTGCCAAGGAACATTTTGAAACACTGTGGTCGGCAGGAGAGCGTTTGCCCACTACACAGGATATGACCCTGTGGGCTATGTTACGCCAGCAACGTTTGATTAAATTAATTTATGGTTATGTAGTGTTTGATGCCGGTGTGCGCAAAGTGGCGCGCTATCAACAGTATTTTGCCGTTCAAAAGACCTTGAATCGGGTTCAGGACTTGCATCAGGGGAAACGCGAGGGAGGAGTGATCTGGCATACCACTGGCAGTGGTAAATCTCTCACCATGGTCATGCTGGCCAAGGCACTGGCAATCCATCCGGCCATTACCAATCCTCGTGTGGTGTTGGTAACTGATCGCACCGACCTGGATGACCAGATCTGGACTACCTTTGAGGCCTGTGGCAAGTCTGCCGTGCGCGCCAGATCTGGCGAGGAGTTGATGCGTCTGATCAGTGATGGCAAGGCCAGCATAATTACCACAGTGATTAATAAATTTGATACGGTCCAGAACAAGTATGGCCTGGAAGACCCGAATCCCAATATTTTCGTGCTGGTGGATGAAGGCCATCGAACCAACTACGGTGCCACACATGCCATTATGCGCCGGGTGCTCCCCAATGCCTGTTATATCGCCTTTACCGGCACTCCTTTGTTGAAAAAGGAAAAGAATACTGCCCGTAAATTCGGGGGCATTATTCACAGTTATCCCTTGCGGCAGGCCACGGTGGAAGACAAAGCCGTATTACCGTTGTTGTACGAAGGCCGGATAGCCAATCTGGATATCAACAAACAGGCCATGGAAAGCTGGTTTGAGCGCCTGACGGAAACACTGACAAGGGATCAGAAAGCGGATCTCAAACGCAAGATGGCGTCGAAGGAAATGATCCACAAGGTGGACCAGCGTATTGCGTTATTAGCTTTCGATATCAGTAAACACTACAAAGAAAATTTTCAGGGCACTGGCTTCAAGGGGCAGTTGGCGGCGGATTCCCGTGTTAGTGCCATCACCTATCGGGATTATATTAATGAGTACAGCATGGTCGGCTGTGAAGTGATCATGTCTCAACCCGATTCCCGGGAATCGGGGGAGACCATCGAGGAAGAAGATCTACCGCTGGTGAACTGCTTCTGGAAAGAGATGATGAGTCGCTTCGGCAATGAAGAAAATTATGTCAAACAGATTAAAGCCTCGTTTGGCCGTGAAGACGGAGTGGAGATTCTGATCGTTGTCAATAAATTGCTCACCGGTTTTGACGAACCGAGAAATACAGTGCTGTATATCGACCGCAAGCTTGAGGGACATAACATCCTCCAGGCGATCTCAAGGGTCAATCGCTTATATCCCGGGAAGGATTATGGCTACATCATCGATTATCGTGGCGTTTTGGGTGAATTGAACCAGGCCTTGCAAACCTACGATACACTGGCTGATTACGATGCCGAGGATATCCTGCTGGAGGGCGCGGTAATTGATACGCATGAAGAAGTGGCAAGATTGCCTCAGGTGCATTCCAATTTATGGGAGGTGTTTAAAGAGGTCGGTAACAAGCACGACAATGAGGCCATGGAGCAACACCTTGCGGCGGAGGACAAACGCCAAGAGTTTTATCAGGCACTCACTGAGTATCAGAAAGTACTGATGGTGGCACTGGGAACTGAACATTTTTATCATGATGTCGATAAAAAACGAATCCAAACTTATAAGGATGATTTAAAAAGCTTCCGCAGTTTGCGGGCCTCTGTACAACATCGTTATGCGGAAACCATCGATTTTGCCCAATATGAAAAGCAGGTTCGCAAGGTCATGGATAGCCATATTCAGGCTCCGGATGTCGGTATCGTGACAGAGCTGGTAAACATCTTTGATACCAGGGCTTTCGATGCAGAAGTTGAAAAGCTGGGAGGTAAGGCTGCCAAGGCAGATACTATTGCGGCCAGGGTCAAAAAGACGATTACCGAGAAAATGGAGGAAGACCCGGTCTTTTACAGGAAATTTGCTGACCTCGTGGAACAGGCAATCTTGGAATATAGGCAGGGACGAATCGACGAGGCGGAATACCTGCGGCGTGTCACCAGTGTGATGGAAACCGTACGCCGTGGGCATGAAGAGGATATCCCCATCAAGTTGGAGGGGCATCGGGAAGCCCAGGCATATTTTGGGATTTTAAATGAGGTGTTTGATCGCATGGCGAATGATTCGCTTAAAGTGGCGGAGGGGAACCCCGGTTATGATTCGGGTTTTCACGAACCAAGTCTGGAATTGTTGGCAGGGATGGCCCTGGATATAGAAGGCATTATCGCCAGGAAAAAAATCAGGGATTGGCAAAGAGCCGATGATGTCATCAAGACTATGCAAAACGATATTGATGATTACCTGTTTGAGATGAGAAATGAAAATAAGGTTTCTATCACTCTAGAAGATATGGATGAAATTATTCAAAGCTGCATCAATGTCTCCAAAAAATTATCGGGTTCCTGAAAAGAATGAGGGATGTTGTACAGTGGGGAAGAACCCACATCGCCTATAGCTATCAATTCAAAGACCGAAAGACCTTGGCCATTCACGTTCATCCGGATCTGACAGTTACCGTTGATGCCCCCAAAGGCACTGAGCTTGAACGAATACAGGAAAAAGTCTTAAAACGAGCCGCCTGGATTAGAAAGGCAAAACAGGAATTTGAACTGTATTTGCCGAAGCAACCAGCACGGCAATACATCAACGGTGAATCTCATCGCTATCTCGGACGCCAGTATCGTATAAAAGCAAGAAAAGCGAGAACAGAAAGTATTCGCTGCTATCGTGGGTACTTCGATATTCAATGTATTGGCGAGCCAAATCCCACTATTATTCGCGGCCTGATGGAAGCCTGGTACTGGGAAAAGGCGACTTCTGTTTTCAACAGGCGTTACAAGTATTTGATGAAACAGGCTGCCAAGCTGGGAATTCAGGAATCTCCACTCAAGATATGTAAACTGGCTACCCGTTGGGGTAGTTGCAGCAAGTCAGGAACGATTACCTTAAATCTGGAACTCATCAAGGCACCAATTGAGTGTATTGATTATGTGATTGTCCATGAATTATGTCATCTACAGGAGCATAATCATGGTCCAAAGTTTTGGCGTTTAGTCCGTAAGATAATTCCAGACTATCAAATGCGAAAAAGAGCTTTGAATACTGGTTTTGGTTAAATGTGAAGCAGGAAGTAAGACTGGGAAATGGTAGCTACGGGTGGACTTGAACCACCGACCCCAGCATTATGAATGCTAGAATCGATCATTTTCTAAGTTAATATTTCCTTCCCTAAAGTTTACTTTACCCCTATTTTTAAAGCATAATTCACTCTACTAGTGTTTTCCTCAGATTTCTGCTGTTTGCTGTTCTGGGTAGCAAAACACCATTCTGACGCAACCCAGGTGCTACCCAGAAATGAGACTCACAAAGCGCAATGCCGATTCGATAAAGCCTACAAATACAGATATTTCCCTATGGGATTGTGGTCGGGGATCAGTGCCTGGATTCGGCCTCAGAGTGCGGGCTATTTCGGGTAGCAAGACGTTCGTTTTTATGTACCGGAATCGGTACGGTAAATTTAAGCGCCTGACGCTGGGTCGCTACGGTTTGTTGACCATTGAAGAAGCCCGAAAGCTGGCAAAGGATGCAGCGGGCAAAGTGGCAGCCGGTGAAGATCCGTCAGAGGAGAAGCAAAGGGACCGTTCAGCGTTGACAGTGAATGATCTGCTTGATGAATACCTGAAGTCCGGAGCATTCGCCAGCAAGGCAGATACCACCCGTTCAGTTGATCGAGGCAGAATCGAACGGCATTTGCGGCCACTCCTTGGCAAGAAGATCGTGAAGGAATTAAAACCGGAAGATGTGCGCCGGGCATTTGCAGCGATTCGGGACGGCAAGACGGCAACCGATATCAAGACCGGGCATCGTGGCCGCGCCATTGTCACAGGCGGAGAGGGGGCGGCCAGGATGGCTACCCGGGTATTCCGTGCGATTTTGTCCTGGGCTGTTAAAGAAGGGCTGGCAATGAGCAACCCGGCCATGGGTATCAGCTTGGGAACTGATGGAGTGCGAACCGCTGTTATCAGTACACATGAACAATATACCCGCCTGTTCCGCGCCTTGGATAAGTTGGAGGAGGAGCAACGAATCCGGGCTCATGTGGCTGATTGTATCCGGGTGCTGGCTTTGACCGGCGCTCGAAGAAACGAAATAGCTGCTATGCGTTGGTCATGGGTTGATTTGAAGCGTGGTGTTCTGACAGTCCCGGCCACTGCGCACAAGACGGGAAAAAAGACGGGGACAAAGGAAGTTGCATTGCCGACCGCTGCGCAGCAAATAATCAAACGGCAACCTGAGGGCAATTCGGAAGATTATATATTTCCGCCTGCCAGTGGCCGGGGGCCGGTTTCATTAACGAAACCTTGGAAATTGGTTCGTGAAGAAGCGAGGTTGCCTGACGATCTCGGATTGCATGGGCTCCGACATTCTCTTGCCACTCAGATGGCAATCCAGGGAGCTGGGGCTCCTGAAATCATGTCTGCACTTGGTCACCGACAACTCAGCACAGCGGCAAGATATATCAAGTCAGTTGATGAAGCTCGGCGCGATTTAATGGAAAAACACACTGCCGGCATATCGGCCGCCATGGCTGGGAAGGAAAGTGCGAAGGTTGTGCCAATCAGGAGGGAGTCCGGTGAGTGATTCTTACCAGCAAGCCCGTGAACTCGCAGAAGAGATTTTCCGGCACGAAGAAATGCTCTTTGCCCCCGACTCAGAATGGCGGGAGTTGGTGGAAAGTCTCAGGCTCTCAAATATTTCTAAATGGGTTACTAATGAAACTGGTCAGCTTGTCACATCGAAAAAATATCCTGGTTCATATCCCCGCCCTTCCAGAATAATTCCTGAAGTAAACTTTCCTAAGTTGCCAAGTGTGTTTGAGAAGGCGCCTAAACGAACTGTTTACCGGAATAGGATGTTAGCTTATGCAGTATGGGAAATTGTCGAGATGTTTGGTGATATCAATGCTGCTGCAAATCCAGGCGCTTCCAATGAAGTTAAAGCAAGAACAGCAAGCGGTATTGTGGCAGACGTGTATAACAAATTACGAAATGAGTTAAACCCTGCCCTTGCATATGTGAAATACGATACAGCCCGTATTGCATTTTCAGATTTTAAGAAGCTCCGCCCTGTAGCAGAAAAGTGACCCCGTTTTCTTTATTCGCCATCGAATAATTCGCCTGATACTTTCTCCGTGAATCTTTCATCGGAGAATAAAATGCCAAATTATCTAACACGAAATGCCGCCGCCGAGTTCCTCACTTCGGAAGGCTTCCCGATTTCACCCAAGACCCTCGCAAAATTTGCCTGTGTCGGTGGTGGCCCACAGTTCCGCAAGTTCGGGCACCGGCCGCTGTATGCGCCTACTGACCTGATTGCCTGGGCTGAAGAACGTGCCGGCGAGCCGGTAAGCAATACTTCCCAGGTTGCATGAGGTCTGCGATGTGCAGCGCAATCCTGTATTGCAATCAGTGGACGAATGGTTGGCCGATTATGAGAGCGAACCAGTTCAGGCCCATAACTATAAACCTCATGGCCGAGTTCGTGCTGTCGCAGAAACCCAGGCACCAACTCTGTGCTTATGCTTTGACCACCATCGTACTACCCGCGATGGACGCTTGGTATTGGCGTTCCTTGATCCGGAAGGGCGTGAATGCGTTGCTTTCTTTAACGTCGATATCCGACGACAACGTGGCCCGGATAAAGGCAAATCATATCGGTCAGGAATCGGAGGGCAATTCCTTCCTCCGGTGCGTGGACGATTCAGAGCTTTCTGGCTTGAAGTTGTCGGAACACCACCACGACGTTGGAGCGAGGTTCATCATGAACTGCACAGACTCAAGGCATTTCATTTTACGGGCATTGTTGAAGCTGCAGAGGCTGAATGCGGTCAGTATTTTCGTGTCAAAAAGCTTCGACAATCCTTCGACAAAGAATCGACAACGGTTCGACAAAGTTTCGACAAGTAAGTTCGACAAGGAATTCAAGCAAGGCCAGATAGGACAAGGGGTTGAGATGATTTTAAGTACACTGCATAAAAAGTGCACAAAAACCCTAAAACACAGACACACAAATACACAGGACAATTCTCTGTTAATTACAGATGAAAAACAGGCATGAGTAAGCTCACGACAAAATTCAAACCTGGTGAATCTGGAAACCCTGATGGACGCCCGCCAGGATCGAAGAATAAATCGACACTTCTTCTTGAGCGGCTCGGTGACGATATTGACGCTTTGCTGAATGCAACCAAACGGAAGGCGATGAAGGGCGATATGCAAGCTATGAAAATTTTGCTTGATCGAGCGTTGCCTGTTCGCCGTCCGACCTTGCCGACCATATCAGTACCAGGGCTTCAAGAAGCAATGACATTGACGGAGAAAGGGCAGGCAGTTCTGAATGCTATTGGAAATAGTGAGATCCCGCCTGATGTTGGTGCCTCATTGCTGAATGCGCTGGGTAATGTTTCCCGCCTGGTTGAGGTTGATGAATTGTTGAAGCGCGTTGAAAAACTTGAGGCGGCACATGAAGCAAATTGAAAACAGAATCCAAAAACTGGAAAGCCAGAACCGGCGCCGACAGATGGCCAAGAAATTGAGAATTATCCGCTCCGTAATTGATGAAAAGGGCACACTGCTCTACCGATTGGAGCGCGGCGAAGATGGTCTATTGCACCGGATTAACGATTAACAACCAACAGGAGAACGACAATGAAGCATGAAGATGATCTTTTTGATGAAAACGGCATCATGCGGGACGGAGGCACTTTGCATGTCCCTTTCCGATTTCTGGACCATATGAATAAGCAAACCCGCCTGATGGTGCACGATGGGCAGGGAGGCGCTTGCCACCGTCCAGGGCCCAGGTACAGCAATGCTCCTTCGGTAATCTCTCAGGTAGCTGCAAACGATGCAGCACGGGTTACCCGCGAGGCCATGCTGGGTGACTCCCTGCAATCGGGACTTAGCCGCGAGGGCTATCTCGACCGAATCCAAAACGCATGGAGGGCTGCATAATGAATAACTTACCGACACAAGCACAGCACAAACTGGAGAATTTGAAACAGGCTGCACGCGACTCTGATGCTTTAGCCAAGGCCGCCAGCGATTCGGCAAAAACTGATCGCCTGAAGGTTGCAGAAGCGGCACGTATGGCGTTGAACAATGTCGAGGTATTCCTTCAACAGAATTCCGGAAAGCACTTTGATCTGGCTTCAGCCGGCAAGGTTCCGTTGCGGAAAAATGAAACACCCCTGCAGGCGGTTGAGCGAGTGAGAAAATCAATCAATGAGACCCGTGTAAAACTTCGCAACGCTCAGATGGCCAGGCTCTCTGATGTGGAGCTGAAAGCGCAGGCGGAAACCTATGTTGATGAAATGGGGAAACGTGCTGCCCCTTCGCTCGGAATTGACCTTGCAAAAGGGCTGCAGGTTCAGGGTGATGACTTCCACAAGCCCGTGGGTCAGCCTGGAAGTGATATAAGGGCTAGCGAGCGTGCTCTGGGTTTGCTTTGCTGGTGTATGCCGGATCAGGTGCTGGCAGCTATTCATGCCGATATCGACCGATTGCCAGGCAATGGCGTGGACTCCATAACTAAGTCTGAGGTAGTTGCTGAATTGCAGTCTGAACTCTTGACCCTTGAGCGAGATGAGGAGGCCATAATCTGTAAGGCCGCCCAAAGCGGGCAGATAATACCGCGCCGATTTGATGCCAGCCCCTTGGCTGTCCTCGGGATCCAATTCGGAACCAAGGCCCAGGCAGCTTAATTTTTACGGGTGGGTGCTCCCGATCCTCGAAAGTACCCCCTGGTGAGCGCACCAGGTTCGGAAACGCGCAGCCCGCTCTCATCACCCCGGTGAGGGCGGGTTTTACTATTATGAGCAGTGATTAGAAAGTCTGCTACAATCCCTCAAGGCCAAGAAGTGCGGCCAACAATAAAAACTGACAAAGGAACTGCTCTATGATGGGACTCATTGATTCACTGCCAGATTGGCTAATTTTAATTTTGACGATCTTCATGTTCGTCTGGTTCGTCCTTATGATTTTCCTTCCTTTTTTTGTCTATGGTGCTTGGTTCAGAGCCAAAGAGTGCAGCAATAAACTCACAGAGACTAACGAATTCCTTGAACAGCTAAATGACAGTGTTTCTAGTGAGATAGGAAAAGATTTACAAGAATAAGCATAAAATATTAACCTTAAAAAAACTGATGGGAATTATCCAAAAACATTTTATAAGCAGAAGGAGATTGCAGTGAAAAAAATAATCAGTTGTATACTTTCTTTAACCTTATTCTTATCCGTAAATATTTATGCACAAATTCCTGCGCAAGACATTGCAGAATGTGCAGTTATTTCTGGTGAGCTAGATCGCCTGGAATGCTACGATCAATTAGCAAGAGATAATTCGTTAGATGGTCCTCAACCTTCAGGAGTGGTGATAGATGGAACTGGGAAGTGGTCAGTACGTGTTGAGACAAACCCATTGGACGATACTACTACGGTGACACTAGTTTTGCGTGCTGATGAAGGGGAAAGTAGATTTGGCACCCCTGTTGGGATGGTGGCCAGATGCCAAAGTGGTGAGACTGACATATTTATCGCATGGAGTGAGTATTTAGGTAGTGAAGCTGTTGTGACACATCGTATTGGTCAAAATGATGCTGTTAGAAGTCGCTGGGCGCTGTCGACAGATAGCCAAGCGACATTCTTTAACAATCCACAGGATCTGTTAGAACAAATGCTTGGGGAAGAAAGACTTGTGACTCAAGTAACCCCATACAATGAGAACCCAGTTACTGCAATTTTTGATATCAGGGGACTTGAAAACGCAATTACACCGCTGAGAGAAACTTGTAATTGGTAAAAATTGCTCCCTTGCAGCCCATGTGCAACCCGGAGAAGAACCAAAGGGCTGCAGAACTGCTAACCCATTGATTTATATGGTAGCTACGGGTGGACTTGAACCACCGACCCCAGCATTATGAATGCTGTGCTCTAACCAGCTGAGCTACGTAGCCACTATAAAAACAAGGGGCGCATTCTGTCTAAAGGCCCCATTTTTGTCAAGCTAGACATTAAACCGGAAGTGAATGACATCGCCGTCCTGGACGATGTAATCTTTTCCTTCCAGGCGCCATTTACCGGCATCCTTGGCACCCTGTTCGCCTTTGTATTGAATGTAGTCCTCATAGCCGACCACTTCGGCGCGGATAAAGCCTTTTTCGAAGTCGGTGTGAATTACCGCGGCGGCCTGTGGAGCAGTTGCGCCGACCCTGACTGTCCAGGCGCGGGTTTCCTTGGGGCCGGCAGTGAAATAGGTTTGCAGGCCAAGCAGTTTGTAGCCGGCGCGAATGACACGATCTAGGCCGGGCTCTTCCATGCCCAGATCAGCCAGAAACAGGAGCTTTTCCTCATCATCCAGTTCGGCAATTTCGGCTTCCAGTTTGTTGCACACCACAACCAAAGCAGCGTTTTCATCAGTGGCGATCTGGCTGACTGTTTCCAGGTGTGGGTTGTTTTCAAAACCGCTTTCATCGACATTGGCGATATACATGGTGGGCTTGATGGTCAGCAGGTGCAGATCATAAATCCCTTTCAGTTCATCCTTGTTCAGCCCCAGACTTCTGACTGGTTTGCCGGTATCCAGGTGGGCATGCACTTTCTCCAGCAAGTCTTTCCTTTTCAGTAAACCCTTGTCACCACTTTTCGCCATCTTGGTGGTTTTATCCAGGGCCTTGCTGACACTTTCCAGATCGGCCAGGGCCAGTTCGGTATTGATGGTCTCAATGTCGTCTCTGGGGTCAATAGTGTCGGAGACATGGACCACATTGGTATCTTCAAAGCAGCGGACAACGTGCGCAATGGCATCACATTCACGGATATTGGCGAGAAACTTGTTGCCCAGCCCTTCACCTTTGGACGCCCCGGCAACCAGTCCGGCAATATCGACAAACTCCATCGTGGTGGGGATTGATTTTTCCGGCTTGACGATGTCAGTCAGCTTGTCCAGGCGGGAGTCGGGCACCGCTACGATTCCTGAATTGGGTTCAATGGTGCAGAAAGGAAAATTTTCCGCCGCAATGCCTGCGCTGGTCAGGGCATTGAAGAGCGTGGATTTCCCGACATTGGGGAGACCGACAATACCGCATTTGATTCCCATAAGGTTTAATTCTCCTGCGCTTTGGTATGCAGTTTTTTCATGGCTTCCTGAAACTCACCCCTGACCAGCATGGGAGTAATGGCCACGGCATTATCAATATTGTTTTGCAGTAATTCAGCATCAGCCCTGGATGGATCGCTGAGGACATAATCACTCACCTGGCTGGCATGGCCGGGGTGGCCGATACCGATACGCAACCGATTGAAATCCTGCGTGCCAAGCGCTTTGATGATGTCACGGATACCATTATGACCGCCATGACCACCACCTTTTTTCAGGCGCGTTGTTCCTGGAGGCAGATCCAGCTCATCATAGGCCACCAGCATTTCCGCCGGATCAATTTTAAAATACTGCACAATGGCAGCGACGGACTGGCCGCTATGGTTCATGTAAGTAGTAGGAAATAACAGACGGATATCCCGGTTCTCTATGCTTGCTTTACCGCTCATGCCGAAAAATTTGCTTTCTGCTTTCAGTTCGGCACGGTAAGCATCACACAAGGTTTCCAGAAACATTGCCCCGGCATTATGACGGGTAAAACGATATTGTTGGCCCGGGTTACCCAGGCCAACAATCAGAGAGATTCCACTCATGGGATATCAGTAGGCCGGGCTTACTCGTCGGCTTTATCGTCGCCGTCATCGCCACCGGCATCATCATCGTCAGCAGCTTCTTCAGCATCGCCTTCTTCGCCTTCTGCTACTTCTTCGTCTTCCGGCTCTTCAATGACTTCTTCTTTCGGCATCACACAGGCTGCAACCGGGTGGTTTTCACCATGTGCCAGATCAACACTCTCAACACCTTCCGGCATTGCCAGGTCGGCAATGTGGATAGAGTCGCCGATACGCAGTTCCGCCATATAGACTTCGATGTATTCCGGCAGTTTACCCGGCAGACAGGTGACTTCCAGCTCATTCATCATATGGTTAATGATACCGCCTTCCTGTTTCACGCCAATTGCCTTCTCTTCGTTCACGAAATGCAGGGGCACCCGGACGGTAATTTCCTGGTCGGCACGAATACGCATGAAATCGGCATGCATGATTTTCGGCTTGGCAGGATGACGCTGCAGATCCTTGATAATGGCACTGACTTCCTGGCCATCTACCTTGAGGGTAATAATGTGCGAGAAGAAAGCCTCGTTTTCCGTAGCATGGGCAATATCTTTATGCTGCAGAGTGACAGGCATCGGATCTTCGCCACCGCCGTAGATGATGGCAGGGATTTCACCTGCGTTCCGACGCAGGCGGCGGCTCGCACCTTTCCCCACGTCTCCCCGGGGCTGCGCCTCGAGAATAAAATCGTTCTTGGACATAATAGTCTCCTGAGTTTTTAGCTTTCTGCAGGCTTGCGACCGGCTTACAGAAAGGGTTTAGGTTCCGTCAGTATTGTTCGCCTAGTTGTGCTCGAACATGGCACTGACGGATTCTTCATTGCTGACCCGCCGAATCGACTCACCAAGAAATTTGGCGAGTGAAAGCTGACGGATCTTTTTACAATTCTTTGCTTCATCTTTTAAGGGAATGGTATCGGTAACCACCAGGGTATCCAGCGAGGAGCCGTTGATGTTTTCGATAGCATTGCCTGACAGAACCGGATGTGTACAGTAAGAAACCACGCGCCGGGCACCCTGTTCTTTCAGGGCATCGGCGGCTTTACAGAGCGTACCGGCGGTATCGACCATATCATCTACAATCAGACAGGTGCGGTCGGTGACGTCACCAATCAGGTGCATAACCTGGGATTCATTGGCTTTGGGGCGTCGTTTATCAATAATGGCCAGATCAACATTGAGTTGTTTGGCAAAAGCCCGGGCGCGTACCACACCACCGATATCGGGTGAAACCACTGCCAGATTGTCATAATTCTGTCGGACGACATCTTCAACCAGCAAGGGTGAACCGTAGACATTGTCTACCGGTATACTGAAAAAGCCCTGAATCTGCTCGGCATGCAGGTCAACAGTCAGCAGACGGTCAACCCCGGCGGCAGAAATCATATCGGCAACCACTTTGGCAGAGATCGGCACACGGGCTGAACGCACCCGGCGATCCTGACGGGCATAACCAAAATAAGGCACAACAGCAGTAACCCGGTCGGCCGAAGAGCGGTGCAGGGCATCTGCCATCAGCAGTAATTCCATCAGGTTGTCATTGGTAGGGTGGCAGGTCGGCTGGATGATGAAAACATCCTGACCGCGGACGTTTTCATTCAGTTCAACACTGGTTTCGCCATCGCTGAATTGCTGCACGTCGGCACGACCAAGCGGCACACCAAGCCACTTGGCGACATTCTGTGCCAGTTCCTGGTTAGCGTTGCCACTAAATACCATTAAACTTTTTGGCATCTTGTTACCTATGTTAAATCCCTGTGTTTTCAGTGTTCAGGTCTGTTCAAATTGTGAATGGCTGGGGTGGGAGGATTCGAACCTCCGCATGCAAGGATCAAAACCTTGTGCCTTACCGCTTGGCTACACCCCAATATCTGCCCGATATTACGTATTCACTTCTGTTTACAGGGCTTGCAGCACAGGAGAGGTATTGATTCCTTGAGCAACAAAACCGTTTAAATTATCAGGTAACTCTGAAAGTGCCAGCTCGGCTGACTCTTTATTATCAAAGCTGGCAAAAACACTTGAACCTGTCCCGGTCATTCTTGCCGGTGCATATTGCTTCAACCAGTCCAGAGTAGCTCCAATTTCAGGATAAAGCGCTACAGCGACTGCTTCGCAGTCATTTCTGGTGCCCGAAAATGGAAAGGCGGGTATTGTGATGGGCACTGTGTCCCTTGTCAATTGCCGGTGGGAAAAAATTTCCTTTGTGGAAACTTCACAGGACGGTGTGACAACCAGATACCACTGCGCAGGCAGGGTCATGGGTCTGAGCTTTTCACCAATCCCCTCAGCCCAGGCGGACTGACCATGGATAAAGACCGGGATGTCGGCACCGAGTTTAAGACCCAGCGCAGCCAGTTCAGCCTGTTCAAGCTTACAACCCCAGAGATGATTGAGGGCCAGCAGGGTAGTCGCTGCATCGGAACTGCCACCACCGAGACCGGCGCCAATCGGCAGTTTTTTATGCAGCCGGATATCTGCTCCCCTGGCGGTACCGGTATGTGACTGCAGCAGCCTGGCGGCGCGTATGATCAGGTTGTCATCGCTGGCGATATGGTCCAGATTTGAGCTGAGCCGGACCTTCCCCGAGTCATCCGTAGCGAAAGCCAGTTCATCACCATAATCCAGTAACTGAAAACAGGTCTGTAATTCATGGTAGCCGTCAGCTCTGCGCCCGGTGATGTGTAAAAACAGGTTGAGTTTGGCCGGCGCCGGTACTGTCAGCATGCTTACTGTACTCCGCTACCATGCTGCCAGTCCTGGATAATCAGGGTCAGGCGATAATCGGGGTGTGTCATTCGAATGCGGCCGGGCAGATTGACCCCGGAAACGTTGCTATAACGGTCATATTCCAGCTGCCAGCGAATGCCCTGACTGTCTGTCTGATTCAGTGTGGCCAGCAGTTGTGCTTCATTCAGGCTGATGTCTGCCTGGCTATCGGGCGTGGGGATACCACGTACCCAGTAATAAAGCGCCTGAGCGGGAAATTCATATCCCAGATAATCCCGGCTCAGTTCCCGCAGGCTGCCGGCAATGATCGGAACTTCATTGGCACGTTCCAGGCGGATTGCATTGGCATCACCGCTGATCAGTGTCGCACCCAGGCCGAGGGCACCACTGAGATTGATAGTGAAGCGGTCATCGGCCTGCTGCCAGTTGATGGAGACCGTATCCGAGCTGGCCTGCTGCCGGATATTAAGTCGGCCCTGCAGAATCCAGTCATTCAGTGTTTCTATCTGACTGCGATGGGCAGGCCAGTTGCTGTCAGCCAGAGGTGTTCCGGTCTGACAGGCTGTAACAAGCATACTCAGGCAGAGTAAGGAGGCTGCCCTGATCAAGGCTGATAGTTGCATGCTGGTCGGGCCTTAACTGGAAGAGTCGTTTCGCAGTCGTTCCATGGTATTGAGGATGAATTCGCTGTCCGGCTGGACTTCCAGGGCATCCTGCCAGATCTCCCGGGCGGCATCGCGGTTGCCCAGCACCCAGAGAACTTCGCCTAGATGGGCAGCAACTTCATGGTCGGGATAGAGTTCAAAAGCACGTTCCAGGTTAATCCGGGCTTCTTCATACATCCCCAGTTTGTACTGAATCCAGCCGAGGCTGTCGATAATGGCCGGATCATTCGGCGACAGTTCTGCCGCCCGCAGAATCAGTTCATAGGCTTCTTCATAACGATCAGTGCGGTCTGCCAGGTAATACCCCAGTGAATTGAAGGCAGTCGGATTGTTCGGTTCCAGGCGCATGATTTCACGTAAATCCGCTTCCATCCGCGGAATATCATTGTTCTCCTGGGCCACAAGTGAACGCAGCTGCAGTAGTTGGGTGTCAGCCGGATAGTTACCGATGGCGCGGTTGAGGAAGCTCATGGCTTCATCGTAGTCCTGACTGTCCAGCAACAGACTGCCTTCTATTACCAGCAGGGTCGAGTTTAATTCCGGGCGCCGGAAACGTATGCCACGCAGTCGTTCGCTGGCTTCCGGATAACGGCCCTGCTCGATCATCAGTTCAGTATAGTTACGCAAAGCAACCAGGTAGTTATTGCCGCCGTTGACCTGCAGATAATGTTCAATTGCCTGTCCGGGATTACTCTGTTCATCGTTGATCAGAGCCAGATAATAATGAACATCGTCGCTGCGCTGGCCATTAACCAGCAGGCGTTCCAGGTAGTTTTTTGCCGCGGTGAGCTGATTGGCTTCTATGGCAATCAGTGCCAGTGAATAGAGCATGTCGAAATCCCGTGGATTCTGCTCGACAATGATTTCAAACTGCTCCATGGCTTCCCGGTAATTACCTTCTTCCACCAGCTTGCGGCCATAGGCAAAACGCAGCTGGGAATTATCAGGATAATTATCAATACTGTCCTGCAGGCGTCGTCGTGCCTGACGAATTTCACCCATTTCCTCCAGTACGCCGATTTCAGCGATGAGGATATCAATCGGATTGTTCAGTTCTTGCGTTAACTGGTTCAGCAGTTCATAGGCTTGCTGAAGCTGGCCGTTTTCCCGGTATAACTGTGCCAGTGCCAGACGCAGACTGACATCCTGCGGGTATTGCACCTGGATAGTTTCAAAATCGGCAATCAGTTCATCAAGCTGAGCCTGTATTTCTATATTGTTTTCACTGCGATTACTGATCAGGCGGTAATCAACCTCATAGCCCAGGGCATGCATGCGGGCAAACAGGTCCAGTGCCTCACTCAGGCGGTTTGCGGTAATAAGCTGAAAGGCCTGGGTACGCAGGGCTTCTTCTGATTCAGGTTCCTGGGCCAGCCATAACTGGCTGAGTTCCAGTGAAGCTTCAGTATCTCGTAAAAAAGTGGCAATTCTGGAGGCCCGGCGTATGATGCCAAGGTCCTCAGTGTCACGGGCCAGTTTTACATATTCTTCCAGTGCGGTCTGGTTAAAACCACGCTGGCCGGCCAGCTCTGCAATAATCACTCGTGCCAGGATATCTTCCGGAAATGAGCCGTAGACTATTTCTTCACGGGGAGGGGGCAGGCTTTGTGATTCCTGTGCCGGGGGTTCGGTACTATCTTGCTCAGTGTCCTGCACAGTCCCCTGCACTGGCAATTGTTGCGGGGCAGGCGCCTCGGGAACAGGGTCAGTGGCACAGCCGGAGAGCAACAGGAATAGCCCGGAAAGCAGATAGGAACTGTATTTCTTTGCGTTCATTATGTGTCCAAGTATAGCCCTTATTAGGCAGTGACTACACTATTGAGTAAAATACCCGGTTTTAATGAGATCGGATCATCAGAAACACCACTTTCATGGCTACACTACTGCTGGGCATTAACCACAACACGGCGAGTATAGCCATTCGGGAAAAAGTCGCTTTTGCCCCGGAACTGATGCATGAGGCCCTGCAACAGGCCTGCAGCAGTGCCGAACTCGGGGAGCTGGCGATACTATCTACCTGTAACCGCACAGAACTTTATTGTGTGCCCAGCCATCTGGCCGATTCGGAAACACAACGGCAGCAGGTTATTGATGCCGTGCTTGAATGGCTGGCGACTTACCATAAGCTGGATACGGAAGAACTGCGCGCCTGTATTTATGCCTACTGGGATGATGATGCTATACGGCATGTCATGAAAGTTGCCAGTGGGCTGGATTCCATGGTGCTCGGCGAACCGCAAATACTGGGTCAGATTAAATCTGCCTATGCCGTGGCCAGGGAGGCCGGTAGTGTTGATAGCAATCTGCACCAGATGTTTGAGGAAACCTTCGCGATTGCCAAACGGGTCAGGACGGATACGGCCATCGGAGAAAATCCGGTTTCTGTTGCCTTTGCCGCCGTCACCCTCGCGCAGCAGATTTTTGCGGATATTTCCCAGGCCTCTGCCCTGATGATCGGTGCCGGTAAAACCATCGAACTGGTGGTTCAGCATCTTCGCGAAAGCGGAGTTAAAAATATTGTAGTAGCCAACCGCACCCTGACTCATGCGCTGGAACTCAAGGAAAAGTATGGGGTCAGCGAAGTATTGTTATCAGATATTCCCGAGCAGTTGCTACAGGCTGATATTGTGGTGTCTTCTACCGCCAGTCAGCTTCCCATTCTGGGTAAGGGCGCAGTGGAAAAGGCGCTGAAGGCACGCAAGCATCGGCCGATTTTCCTGGTCGACCTGGCGGTGCCCAGAGATATAGAACCGGAAGTCGGTGAACTGGCGGATGCGTATCTCTACAGTATCGATGACCTGAAAGAAGTGATTGATGCCAGTGTAAAAAGCAGGCAGGATGCAGCCGCGGAAGCCGAACAAATCATTGCTGCCGGCCTCGATGAATACCGAAAAAAACTGCGTTCCCGCAATGCGGTTTCCAGCCTTCGGGAATTTCGTGAAAAAGCCGAAAGTATTCGTGATGCCGAGCTGGAAAAAGCTCTGAAATCTCTGGAGAAAGGGGAAGACCCGCAGGAAGTCATGGCGCAACTGGCACGCTTGCTGACCAACAAGCTGATTCACTCACCGAGTGTGCAGATGAAAAAAGCCAGTGCAGAAGGCAAGGATGAACTGATTGATCTGGCTCAACAACTGTTTGAGCTTGACAGTAAAAACGGGCAGGGTGGGAATAAATAAGAATATTGTATGAAAGCATCCATAGTAGAAAAACTGCAGAATTTAAGTGAACGTTACGAAGAACTTGAAGCACTGATGAGTGATCCCGATGTCATTGCTGAACAGGATAAATTCCGGGCCTATTCGATGGAATATGCGGAACTGGAACCGGTAATCAAAAGTTTTCGTGAATACCGCCAGGCTTCATCTGATCTGCAAGAAGCCCAGCTCATGCAAAAAGACAGTGACCCGGAACTACGGCAGATGGGTGATGAAGAAGCAGAACTGGCCGCTGGGAAAATCGAAAATCTGGAAGCTTCCCTGCAGAAGCTCCTGTTGCCGAAAGATCCACGTGATGACTGTAATGTGTTTCTGGAAATCCGCGCCGGTACCGGCGGTGATGAAGCGGCAATTTTTTCCGGTGACCTGTATCGCATGTATTCCCGTTATGCCGAAACCCAGGGCTGGAAAACCGAGATTATTTCCGAGCGCCCCGGAGAACACGGGGGTTACAAGGAAATTATCGTGCGCATTCAGGGCAACAGGGTATATGCCCGGCTGAAATTTGAATCCGGTGCCCATCGGGTACAGCGTGTGCCGGAAACCGAAACCCAGGGCAGGGTGCATACATCTGCCTGCACAGTCGCAGTAATGGCCGAAGTAGAAGAACTGCAGGAAATCGAGATAAACAAGAATGACCTGCGGGTCGATACATTTCGTGCCAGTGGCGCTGGTGGTCAGCATGTCAATAAAACCGATTCTGCGATTCGGCTGACTCACCTGCCGTCCGGAATCGTGGTGGAATGTCAGGATGAGCGTTCCCAGCATAAAAACAAGGCCAAGGCCATGGCACTGTTACAGGCGCGTTTGCAGTCCGCTGCTGAAGCTGAACAACAACAGGAACAATCGGATGAACGCCGAAACCTGGTTGGCAGTGGTGACCGTTCCGAGAAAATCCGCACCTATAATTATCCTGATGGCCGGATAACGGATCATCGGATTAAACTGACACTGTATAAACTCAATGATGTCATGGCTGGTGACCTGGATGATGTGATTCAGCCGCTGATTAATGAACACCAGGCCGATCAGCTCGCCGAACTGGCTTCCTGATTTGCATTCCCATGCAGATTAAACAGGCGCTCAGGCAGGCAGAAACAACACTGACTGACAGTCCCTCCGCGCAACTTGATGCCCAGATCCTGCTGGCCAGGGTTCTGGATAAAGGTCGCGAGTTTTTACTGAGCTGGCCGGAAAAGGAAATCACTCATGAACAGCAGGAACATTTTCTGCAGTTGCTTGCCGAGCGTCAGCGTGGAGTACCAATAGCCTACCTGACTGGGCGCAGGGCGTTCTGGGATTTCGACCTGGAAGTTAACACTGATGTACTGATTCCAAGGCCGGAAACTGAATTACTGGTGGAACTGGCACTGCAAAACCTGAAACAGGAGAACCAGCTGATCGCTGATCTGGGTACCGGCTCCGGTGCAATTGCGCTGGCGCTTGCCAGGGAAAGGCCGCAATGGAAGGTGATAGCCAGTGATACAAGTGCGGGCGCACTAAATGTGGCCAGGCGTAATGCCGAGACACTTGCTCTGGATAATCTTGATTTCAGGCCTGGCTCATGGTGCGAAGTAATAGCCGCTGATGAAAAGCTTGATGCCCTGTTGGCCAATCCTCCTTATATAGATCCTGAGGATCACCACCTGCAGCAGGGAGATCTACGCTTTGAGCCAAAAAATGCACTGGTGGCCGGGGCAGGTGGAATGGCAGATCTGCAGACAATTGTGCAGCAGGCCAGGGAAAAACTCTTGCCCCGGGGGTTGTTGCTGCTGGAACACGGCTATCAGCAGGCTGCCGGGCTGCAAAAACTCCTGCAGGAATCCGGTTACAATGATATTGAAACCCACCAGGATCTGGCAGGGCTGGATCGCGTGACACTGGCAAGACGCTGATATGCACAAGTCCCTTGTTTTTATGTTTGTTCTGCTGAGCCCGCTGCTGCACGCACAGGATAGTGAGCTCAACGCCCTGGTGGTGCAGGCTGAAGCCGGGGATATTGAATCCCAATACCAACTTGGCCTGTATTATGACAGCGACAGTGAAACCGATCGTGACTACACCGCTGCAGCTCGCTGGTACCGGGAGGCAGCTCAACAGGGACACATAGCCGCGCAATATAATCTGGCACAGTTGTACCGGATCGGGCAGGGGCTGGAAGCTGATATGCAACAGGCCCTTTACTGGTTCATGCAGGCAGCAGAAGCAGGCAATGATCCTCTGGCCCAGTTTACCCTGGGTGACATTCACCGCTACGGTGAAGGTGTTGTTGCCAACCCCTTTGAAGCTTTTCGCTGGTATATTCTGGCGGCTGAGCAAACACTGCCTGAAGCGGAATTTATTGTCGGACTCTGGCTGGCTGACGGCATAGGTGCTCCGGAGAATGACTTTTTAGCCCTGAGCTGGCTGCGCAAGGCCGCGGCGCAGGGTATGACTGATGCCTTTTATGAACTGGGCAGCATGTATGCTGAAGGAGAAGGTATCAGCACTGATCTGCAACAGGCTTATGTCTGGTACAGTGTTGCTGTTGAACTGGGTCTTGTCCGGGCGCAGAACCAACGGGATACTGTCGCATCCATGCTCGAAGCGCAGCAACTTGAAACTGCACGTCAGGATGTCAGGCAATGCATTGCTTCCGAACTGAGTGAATGTGAATAAACATGCATGATGATCAACTGCTAAGATACAGCCGCCAGATAATGCTGCCGGAGATGGATATAGCCGGGCAGGAAAAACTGCTGGATGCCAGTGTGCTGGTAATCGGTGCCGGCGGACTTGGATGTCCGGCAGCGATGTACCTGGCCAGTGCGGGAGTCGGGCATCTGACGCTGGCCGATCATGATCGGGTTGAACTCAGTAACCTGCAACGACAGATTGGTCACCAGACAAGTTCAATTGGCCTCAGCAAGGTTGCTTCACTTAAAGAGACACTGCTGCAACTCAATCCCGAAGTGAAAATTACTGCGCTACTTGAAAAACTTGCGGGTGATACGCTGGGGATGGAAATTAAAAATGCCGATGTGGTTCTGGATTGTACAGATAATTTTGAATCACGGCTGGCGATAAACAGCTTGAGTCGACATTATAAAGTCCCATTGGTATCCGGTGCAGCAATTCGCATGGAAGCGCAGCTCAGTGTCTTTGATCAGCGGGATGCAAGCAGCCCCTGTTATCAATGTCTTTATGAGGTCGATAGTGATATGTCGCTCTCCTGTTCAGAAAGTGGAGTTATGGCGCCCCTGGTCGGCATTATCGGATCAATGCAGGCCATGGAGGCGATCAAACTGATTGCCGGTATTGGTCAAGTGGCAAGTGCTCGATTGCTATTACTTGATGCAGCAAGCATGCAATGGCGTGAAATGAAGCTTCAGCAGGACCCGGCATGTCCTGTCTGTAATCCGTCACGGCAAGCAAATCAATAGATAGTCGCTCAGTCTGAATTATATTTGGCGGTAATAATCAACCGGTTCACTGTCGAATAATAATAAACCAAACGGTATTGGCCGGACATGCTATATACTGTGTGTCCGCAAGGTTTATAACAAAAAAATACATTTAAAACTTAAAGGAGTACTTATGTTTACCCATGTTTGTGTTGGTTCCAATGATCTGGAAAAGTCAAAGAAATTCTATGATGCTGCCCTGACTCCTATGGGGATTCAGAGCGCTGGGATCATGCATGACCGGGCTTGTGTTTATGCGACAGATACGGGCAGCTTCCTGGTCATGAAGCCGGCTGATGGTAAAGATGCATGCCATGCCAATGGTGGCACTATTGGGTTTGCTGCTGCCGATGCTGCTACAGTCGATGCATTTCATGCGGCTGGCCTGGAAAATGGTGGCAGCGATGAAGGTGCGCCGGGTAAACGTCCGAATGCGCCGGGTAATGCCTATGGTGCTTATCTCTGAGACCCCTTTGGCAATAAAATCTGCGCCTATTGTCAGCTTCCCGAAGGCGAGTAGAAAAAGCTTTTGAAGCTCTGTTCATATTAACAGGCCTCACAGGGTTAAAAGAGGAAGCCAGGGGCTTCCTCTTTTTTTGGCATTTGGCATCAGGGCTTTTTCAGCATTTGGCATCAGGGCTTTTTCAGCATTTGGCATCAGGGCTTCCTAAAGTATGCGATTGAAACCCCAGCTATGCTATGATGCCGCACCTGTTTATATGAAGTTAACTAATGCTGGAAGAATTTGTGAGTGAAGAACAAAAAGGTGCCGGGGAACAAGAAATCCCGGAGACGGCACCAGATAACACAAAATCGGAAGCAGAAAGTCAGGCAATACGATTTAGCGATCTGGACTTGCCCGAAGAATTACAGAAAGCTTATGTTGATCTAGGCTTCGAGTTTTGCACCCCGATTCAGGAAAGCAGCCTGCAGGTTACCCTGCAGGGTGATGACGTGACCGGCAAAGCCCAGACTGGTACCGGCAAAACGGCTGCCTTTCTTACCGCCATTATTACTGATCTCTTGCGCAATCCGATTAATGAAGAGCGTTTCGTTGGTGAACCCCGTGCCCTGATTATTGCTCCGACAAGAGAGCTGGTCATGCAGATTGCCAAGGATGCGGCCTTGCTGACCAAATACACCCAGTTGAATACCATTACCCTGGTTGGTGGCATTGACTACCAGAAACAACTGGATCAGCTTGAACAGGATATTATCGATATCGTGGTGGCCACACCGGGACGTCTGATAGATTTTCTTGGCAGCAGGAAAGTCGATCTCGGCATGATTGAAATTCTGGTCATTGATGAAGCCGACCGCATGCTGGATATGGGTTTTATTCCCCAGGTGCGACAGATAATTGCAGCCTGTCCGAAGAAAGATTATCGCCAGACCATGCTCTACAGTGCCACATTCAGCGAGGATATTCTTGAGCTGGCAGATCGCTGGGCGGTTAATCCGGTACGTATTGAAGTGACCCCGGAAAATGTGACGACCGATACGGTAGACCAGAAAGTCTTTCTGGTAACCACGGAAGAGAAATATAAGCTTTTATATAACCTGATTCAGCGTGATGGCAGTGAGCGGGTCATTGTTTTTACCAATCGTCGTGACCAGGCCAGAGACCTGGCGGATAATTTACACCGTAACGGTATTGAAGTAGGTCTGCTTTCCGGTGAAATTTCCCAACCGAAACGAGTGCGGACACTGGAAGAGTTCCGGTCGGCAAAAATTCAGGTGCTGGTGGCAACTGATGTGGCCGGCAGGGGGCTGCACATTGATGACATTACTCATGTTGTGAACTTTACGCTGCCGATTGAAGCTGAAGATTATGTACACCGTATTGGCCGAACTGGCCGTGCCGGGGCAGACGGAACTTCTGTGTCATTCGCCTGCGAGGATGATTCATTTCTGCTGCCGGATATTGAGGAGAAGATCGGGATGAAGCTGGACTGTGAACACCCTGATGCAAATTTACTGACAGAACCACCGGCCTTTTCCAGGCCGGGAATCTTCAAGTCCGGCAAGCAGCAGGGCAAACAGGGCAAGGGACGGCGCCACGGCTCCAACTCTGGTCCCAGGCAGGGTTCTAAAAGAGGGCGCTAAGCCTTATTTCTCAGCACCTGCCTGCTTCAGGATTTCAGCATATTCCCCGGAATTTTTATGTTCAGAGACTATCTTCAGGATGGTTTCACCATGATAGTTCTTTTCATTGATATTTCTGCCATCAGCGACAAAAAAAGTGATAAAGCGGGCGAAGGCTTCAGGTACCATGCCCCGGTAGGCCTTGCTGAGGATATGAAAATCCGGTGCATCATGAGCACTGGATTCGAGTGATAAAAAAGTCCTGATGCGTTCATCGCTCCACCACTCATCAGTGACGGAAGGTTGTCGTCGTTCAGCGCCTTTTTTCTTTTCGCTTTTCACTGTTTTGTTCATTAATTATTCCTGTGCTTTTTGTCCGCTTTGGTGTCAAGTGCGTGACCTGATACCTGATGATTCACTTGCCTATTTCGATAATTCATCTTTAAGAATTTCATTAACCTGTTGAGGATTCGCTTTTCCTTTTGTTTCTTTCATTACCTGCCCTACAAAAAAACTAATAACTTTTGTATTTCCTGATTTATATTGCTCTACTTGATCGGGATGGTTTTTCAAGACTGAAACCACGATATTTGTATTGGCTTCCATATCTGAATTTTGTGCTAAATCATTATTATTAATAACTGTATCTGCATCACCTTCACCTGCAAGCATAAGAGCAAATGCAGTTTTTGCAGTTTTTGAAGATAAGGTGCCGTCAATAATTTTCTTGATTAAGCCTCCTAGTTGCACGGGGCTAACCGGGGAGTCATCAATGTCGATTTCTTCCTGATTCAGATAGGCCTGTAAATCGACACTGACCCAGTTGGCAGATAGCTTGGCATCTCCGCACTCGGCCACGACTGCTTCATAGAAGTCAGCAGTTTCCCGTTCCGCAGCCAAGACCAGGGCATCATATTCACTGAGTTTGTATTCAGACATAAAGCGTTCGCGCTTGGCATCCGGAAGTTCCGGCAGGGTAGCACGGACCGCTTCGATATAAGCTTCATCAATGGTGATCGGCAAGAGGTCAGGTTCCGGAAAATAACGGTAATCATTGGCCACTTCCTTGCTACGCATGGAGCGGGTTTCATTTCGATCAGAGTCATACAGACGGGTTTCCTGCACAATGCGGCCGCCGTCTTCCAGAATGTCTATCTGGCGCTCAACTTCAACATGGATTGCCTTTTCAACAAAACGGAAGGAATTGATGTTCTTGATTTCAGTTCGGGTGCCGAATTCAGTGTCACCAGCCTGGCGTATCGAAACGTTGGCATCACAGCGCATGTTGCCTTTTGACATGTCAGCGTCAGAAATGCCCAGATAACGGACCAGGCTGTGCAGTTTTTTCAGATAGGCCACGGCTTCATCAGCACTGCGTATTTCCGGTTCGGAAACAATTTCCAGCAGGGGAGTCCCGGCACGGTTAAGGTCGATGCCAGTCTGCCCATGAAAATCTTCATGCAGTGATTTGCCGGCATCTTCTTCCATGTGCGCCCGGGTAATGCCAATTGTTTTGCTGCTGCCGTCTTCCAGCGTAACTGTCAGCGATCCTTTGCCAACGGTTGGGAAGTCTAGCTGACTGGTCTGATAGCCTTTGGGAAGATCCGGATAAAAGTAATTCTTGCGGTCGAAAACAGAAGTCATGGCAATTTCTGCATCGATAGCGAGGCCAAATTTAATTGCCATTCGCAGGGCTTCCCTGTTCAGCACCGGCAGGGTGCCGGGCATTGCCAGATCATAGATATTGGCCTGCGTATTGGGTTCGGCACCAAAGCGGGTGCTGGAGCCGGAAAATAATTTGGATGCAGTGGCCAGTTGTACGTGAACTTCAAGGCCGATTACTGTTTCCCAAGTCATGCCTTAAATCCCCGGAGTATGCGTGTGCCAGTCGGTCTGTTGCTGAAACTTATGGGCAACATTTAACAACTGGGCTTCAGCGAATGACTTGCCGACAATATGCAGGCCAACCGGCAGGTTTTCCACCAGGCCTGCAGGAATTGAAATGCCTGGCAGTCCGGCGAGATTGACGGCAATGGTATAGATGTCTTCCAGATACATGGTAACCGGATCGTTATTCTGTGCGCCGATTTTAAACGCGGTATGTGGTGAAGTCGGGCCCATGATCAGATCAACTTCCTGAAAGGCTTTGTCAAAATCATTTTTAATCAGGCGGCGGATTTTCTGCGCCTTGATGTAATAGGCATCATAATAACCGGCCGATAATGCATAGGTGCCTACCATGATGCGACGCTTTACTTCAGCGCCGAAACCTTCACTGCGGCTGCGCTTGTACATGTCTTCAAGATCTTTCGGGTCATCACAACGGTAGCCATAGCGCACACCGTCATAGCGTGACAGATTGGCAGAAGCTTCTGCAGGAGCAATAACATAGTAGGCTGGCACTGACAGGCCGTTATTCGGCAAACTGATTTCCCTGATGGTGGCGCCGAGTTTTTCGAATTCAGTCAGTGCCTCACGAATTTTCTGTTCCACTTCCGGCTTCAGTCCCTCGGCAAAATGTTCTTTCGGGATGCCGATTCTTAGACCATCAAGCGGTTTGTCAAGGTTGGCCGTGTAATCTTCCGTGGCAATGTCAATCGACGTAGAATCTTTTGCATCGTGACCGGCCATGATATTTAACATGAGCGCGGAATCCTCAGCATTACGGGTCATGGTGCCGGCCTGGTCCAGGCTGGAAGCAAAAGCAATCATGCCCCAGCGGGAAACTCTGCCGTAAGTTGGTTTTAAACCGGTCAATCCACAAAATGCGGCCGGCTGGCGGATTGAACCGCCAGTATCGGTTGCCGTTGCGCCGGGAGCAAGATGAGCCGCGACTGCCGCTGCTGAGCCACCGGAAGATCCACCGGGAACACGCTCCAGATCCCAGGGATTATGCACGGCACCAAAATAACTGGTCTCATTGGACGAACCCATGGCGAACTCATCCATGTTGGTTTTCCCCAGTGTAACCATGCCGGCCTGATTAAATTTTTCCACCACGGTGGCATTGTATGGCGCAATAAATGTTTCCAGCATGCGTGAACCGCAGGTGGTACGAATGCCATCTGTGCAAAAAATATCTTTATGTGCAATTGGCACACCACTTAATCCTGTAGCTTTGCCGGAGGCTCGTGCTGCATCAGCAGCTTTGGCTTGCTGCAAGGCAGGCTCTTCACAGCAAGTGATATAGGAATTCAGGACTGAATCTTTTTCTTTGATACGGGCGAGATAGGCACTGGTAAGTTCCTCGCTGGAAAAATCACCCGCTTCGAGCCCGCGCGCTAAATCTGCTATGCCAAGTTCAAACATCTGTTAACAATTCCAGCCTTATTCGATCACTTTAGGAACCAGGTACAAGCCTGCTTCACTCTTCGGTGCCAGTTTCTGTAGGGTATCCCGTTGGTTGCTTTCCGTGACTTTGTCTTCCCGCAAAGGCTGGGAGGTCTCAATAGCATGAGATAGGGGCTGCAGTCCTTTGGTATCAGCTGCCTGCATCTGGTCAATCAAGGCCAGGATGTTGCGAAAATTGTCGGCAGCCTTCTCGCTTTCATCTTCGCTCAGGTGCAATCGTGCCAGATGCGCAATATAGGCAATATCCGAGCTTGAAACTGACATTATTTTCTCCTTTGGCTTGATTATGTCCAAAAAGGGCCAATATAGTGATTTAGTTCTGACAAATCAGATTTGATTCTTGCTCTAAGTTGTTGTCGTTGCTAGAGTTGCACACTTGGTGCTACAAAGACACTATGGACCGGTTCCTTTTAGGTAGTACGTTAATCGTATCTGGCTCATTGTTAATGTGGGGCGATTATACTGGAAGATTGCAGCCTTTTGCGTATTCCAGGCAGGAAAATTTTAGTATCTGGGTCTACAAGAGTTATAAACGACTATGCTGAAGAAATTACGTGGCATGTTCTCCAATGATTTATCCATCGATCTGGGAACTGCTAATACCCTTATATATGTCCGGGACAAGGGCATAGTCCTGAACGAACCTTCCGTTGTTTCAATCCGGATTCATAATGGTCAGAAGACCGTGACTGCTGTCGGATCAGACGCCAAACGCATGCTTGGCAGAACGCCGGGCAATATTATGGCGATCCGTCCGCTGAAGGATGGTGTGATTGCGGACTTTCAGGTGACGGAAAAAATGTTGCAGCACTTTATTCATAAAGTGCATGAAAACAGTTTCATCCGGCCCAGCCCCAGAGTGCTGGTTTGCGTACCATGCAAATCAACCCAGGTTGAACGACGCGCGATTCGCGAATCAGTGATGAGTGCCGGTGCCCGTGAAGTCCGTTTGATTGAAGAACCAATGGCAGCAGCCGTTGGTGCCGGTTTGCCGGTTGATCAGGCCAGTGGCTCCATGGTTGTCGATATCGGTGGTGGTACTACTGAGATTGCCATTATTTCTCTCAATGGCGTGGTCTATTCCGAGTCAGTCCGGGTAGGTGGCGACCGTTTTGATGAAGCCATTACCACTCATGTACGGCGTAATTACGGCAGCCTTATTGGTGATGCCACGGCAGAACGTATCAAAAAAGAAATCGGCTGTGCTTTCCCCGGTTCGGAGATCCGTGAAATTGATGTGCGTGGACGTAATCTGGCCGAAGGTGTGCCGAGAAGTTTCACGCTGAACAGTGACGAAATCCTTGAGGCTCTGCAGGAGCCCCTGTCGGCAATTGTCCAGGCAGTTAAAAGTGCTCTGGAGCAATCCCCGCCTGAACTTGCCTCTGATATCGCCGAAAGTGGCCTGGTATTGACTGGAGGCGGTGCATTATTACGAGATCTTGATAAACTACTCAGTGAAGAGACCGGTTTACCTGTCATCGTGGCAGACGATCCGCTTTCCTGTGTCGCCAGAGGTGGAGGGCGAGCCATGGAGCTGATGGATTCACACGATATAGACTTGCTAACTCTGGACTAGGGAGTTTCTGGCCTGATTCAGTCTGCTATCCGGTCAATTACTCCATAATAATAATTTCTGAACTGAATAGTTCAGCTCTCTGAACGGGTAGGTGACTATTAACAAGTCTCTATTTATTCAAAGCTCGACCCAGGGATACCGATTGCTGGCACTGGTGCTGGTTTCCCTGATACTTATGTTTGCTGACAGCCGTTTTGGTTATCTTCAGCAGGTCCGTTTTTATGCCTCCTACACTGTCACGCCAATTCACTGGCTGTCAGAAATTCCTCAATCCGTCAGTAATCAGCTTGCCGATGTTTTTCGCAGCCGTAATGAACTGCTGGAGGAAAATGAGCGCCTGCAGGAAGAGCTGTTGATGCAGCAGTACCAGTTACAGAAAATTGATCACCTCAGTGCTGAAAATCAACGCCTGAGTGAACTGCTGAATGCCTCCGCCATTGTTGATGACATTGTTGTCCGGGCCCAGCTGGTAAGTGAATCACCTGATCCCTTTAGAAAACAGGTGTTGATCAACAAGGGAACAGCGCACGGTGTTTATGAAGGACAACCGGTACTTGATGCTGATGGTCTGTTTGGCCAGGTGACTTCAGTCGAGCCTTACTACAGTTGGGTGCAATTGATTACTGATTCCCAGCATGCAACGCCGGTTCAGGTAAATCGTAATGGTGTCAGGGCTGTTGTATCAGGCACCCAGGGTAGCCAGCATGAAATGATCATGAATAACATGACAGATACAGCGGACATTGAAGTCGGTGATGTACTGGTAACTTCAGGACTGGGACAGCGATTTCCGGCAGGATACCGTGTGGGAGTTATTACCAGTATCGTGCGTGATCCCGGCCAGCCTTTTGCCCGGGTTACAGTAGTACCTACCGCAAAACTGGACAGCAGTCGAAACCTGCTACTGGTATTTTGAGATGGTTTCCGCAGTGCTGAGAAATACACAAAGCCTCTGGGTAATCCTGGCGACTTTTGTCGTAGCGGCACTGTTACTGGTTTTACCATTACCTGGCTGGCTGGATTACTACCGCCCGGAATGGATGGCTCTGGTACTCATCTACTGGGTTATGGCCTTGCCCCACCGTGTGGGGCTGATTTCTGCCTGGGTGCTGGGCTTTTTTGTCGATGTGCTGGAAGATTCCCTGCTGGGCCTGAATGGTCTGGTGCTGGCACTGGTCGCGTATATGGCATTAAGTCTTTACCGGCGCCTGCGGATGTTTACCATGTTGCAGCAATCCAGCACCGTGTTTATTCTGGTTGGCCTGCATCAGCTGGTTTCATTCTGGGTGCTGACCGTAAGCAACCAGAATACCTCGCCTAATCTGATGTTTCTGGTTTCTGCATTTTCCAGTGCCCTGGTCTGGCCCCTGGTTTTTTATCTGTTACGTTATTTACGTCGCAGTTTTAATGTCGTCTGATTATACTTCCACTGAATTTTGATAATTCTGAAAGTTTCTGCATGTAAACTTCCGCTATGCAACTAAAAACAGTAACAGCACTGTGTTGCCTGAGTCTGTATTTGTCGGCCTGCAGTATTTTTGTTCCGGGCGGTCCCTGGCCGTCAGACCTGCCTCCGCGTCAGTATTTTGTCGATTATTATCAGGCAAGCCCTGACAACCATGAATACCAGGAGCAGGATGAATACCTGAACTGGGTACGTGTTTTTTACCAGGGCAATGCCCTTTCTCCCGGGTGGCATCTTCTGACTGAAGAATTATTATTTGAATCTGAGGCAGCCAGGCATGAGGAATACAGCCTGAAGATGGCCAATCTTGGCAGACAGATCAGTGCTGAGTGGGCCAAGGGAAATGAAGTCCGCTTAATTGATACGCGCTGTGCCAGTATCTGGAGAGATGCGCTGATTGAAGCCATCGAACGTGATGACCTGGATAATTACATCGCACGTTTCGAAAATGATGTGAATGCCATTCTTGGCCGTGAGCTGGACAAGGAAGAAATTTCAAGAGAACGTTATTACGAAGTCGAGGAATTCGACTTCCTTTAAAGCATTCTACTCGGTAAAAAACTCGACATTTAGCAGATCAACAATCTGTGCATAATCGTTATTAAAGAATGCGGTCATGATCGGGGTCTGCAGTTGCTGTACAGATCCGGAAAAATCAGGCCGGACTGCCAGGTTAAATGTTCGGTTGCCTTCCAGAAAGGTACTGAGCTCGTTACCAAGGTCGATCGCCATATTCTGCAAATCTGTCGGCGCAAACAGAAACAGTGACTGAGTCATTTGCATCAGCTCATCCCGAATCACCTGAGCATTTCTGCCCTGTTCATCTGCCTGTCCCTGAATGTACGCATCCAGCAGCCCGAAGTCGGAGATGCTTAAACTTACCTCCGGGATCTCTGCAGAAAATAAGGCATTGGAAAAGGCAGCCTGCGCCTCGGCCTGATCGCTTATCTGGTTGAGCATTTCGTAAGGAATGTTGCGAGTGGTGGAGCTGAATGAAAAATTGAATGAGTCAGGCAGTCCTATATTCATGGTGCTTGTGAACAGATCATTGTCTGTTGGTTGATATTCATGGTTGTAGCGCATTTCTATCGGCAGGACCTGGGTACTGCTTATGTTGCCAAGCAATTCCTCAAGCTCGGGAGCGAAGACACCGTCAAGCTCGGGGGCGCCCTGGGGCAGGCCGAAACCACTGGCGGTTACCGAGATTGTGCGCGGGAAAGTATTGAGAAAATCCATATTGGCAATTTCGACATTATCAATCGTGTAATTGAAATCTGTCGCATCAGTAATGCTCAGATTACTGATATTAATTGTGCCATCCATGCCGAATTCTGCTGATTCATATTGAATGTCATTGTAGGCGCCACTTGCAATGGCACGTTCAATATAACGATCCAGTTGGTTTTCAGTTTCCCTGTTGGCATAAAAATACAGACCGCCAGCCGCAACTATAAGAAGCAAGGGGACAATAATCAGTAGTTTTTTCACGTTTTCACTCCGGGATCTTGAAGTGCGCAGAATGGCGCGTTTGTGCATATAATGCAAGTTGCGCAGGATAATTACCGCTTGCGATTCAAGCAGGAATTAATGAGATGCAGATAAAACTTGCGGCTATTGCCCGACGTCCTGAATCAGAAGCCAGCATGGAAGAAATATTCAGTGCCGAGATTAGTCAGGATGATGGATTACAGGGAGACGCCAAAGGCAAATCCCCGAAGCGACAGATAACTGTCATGAGCAAGGAATCATGGATCAAGGCCTGTCATGATCTGGACAAGGACTTACCATGGACAACCCGCAGAGCCAACTTGTTGATCAAGGGTTTTGAATTCCTGCCGACCGATGTTGGCCGCACCATTCACATAGGCGATGTGATACTGGAAATTACCCAGGAAACAGCGCCGTGCTGGAAAATGGAAGCAGCCTGTGAAGGCTTGAGGGAAGCACTTGCATCGGGTTGGCGTGGTGGTGTTTGTTGCAAAGTCCTGCAGCCTGGAACAGTCACAACCGGTGACAATGTGGAACTCGGTAAAAGTTTATTTTGAACGTTTGGTGGCCGCCGCTGCCACCGCCTCCAGCCCTTCACGATAAGCTGATTCAGGCACCACTTTCAGACAGTCCATGGCAATTTCAATACGCTGTTCGGCTTTTTCACGGGTGTAATCCAGTGCGCCGGATTCACGTACGATATTGATAATATCGTCCAGGTGCTCAAGTCCACCCTGCTTAATTACACTGCTAATCAGTTTTTTCTCGTTCGTATTACCATTTTGCATGATGAAAATCAGTGGCAGGGTGGGTTTGCCTTCAGCAAGATCATCGCCGACATTCTTGCCCAGCTCCTCACTGTCACCGCTGTAATCCAGCACATCATCAATCAGTTGAAATGCCATGCCGACTTCAAGACCGAAGATATGCAGTTTTTCCTGTGTTTCGGTATCGGTGGCGGCCAGTATCGCGGCAGACTGACAGGCGGCGGCAAAAAGTATCGCAGTCTTGTTATGAATGACGTTCATGTAATCTGCTTCAGTGGCAGCAATATTATGCTGATTTACCAGTTGCAGGACTTCACCTTCGGAAATTTTATTGGTGGTCGTGGCCATGACTTCCATGATGCGCATATCGGCAATGCGAACCAGAAGTTGAAAGGCGCGGGAATAAATAAAGTCGCCAACCAGCACACTGGAGGGATTACCCCAGCGGGTATTGGCGGTTGGCCTGCCACGACGCATTTCTGACATATCAACTACATCATCATGCAGCAGGGTGGCGGTATGCAGAAATTCAATCACCGTAGCGAGATTAACGTGTTCTGAGCCCTGATAACCAAAAGCGCGGGCGCAGAGCAAAGCCAGTAGCGGGCGAATCCGCTTGCCCCCGGCTTCAATCAGGTATTGCCCGATATTTTCAATGAGCGGCACTTCCGAGTGTAGTTGCTCAATGACATTTTTGTTTAGCGCGTCGAAGTCATCCTGGACATATCGCTGGAGTTTATTCGCCATAATACCGGGTCTGGAATTTACAATCTGATGCAGACTATGGATGGGGAGGCTGAAAGTCAAGGAATCCGGACAGCCTTTGCCCTACATACGTGGTCTGCAGGGGCGGGCGCCGACTCCGAAAAAACCGGCCTGCGGCCTTGCGCAAGCACGGCTCTTCCCTTACAATTGCCGCCCCTGTGGAAGTCGGGCTCAGGTCTGAAAAGAAAATCCGGAGTAAATTCAATGTATGCGGTAATAGAAAGTGGTGGCAAACAGCATCGCGTCGAGGAAGGCGAGGTCTTGCGACTGGAAAAACTGGAAGCCAGCACGGGTGACAGTATCAACTTTGACAAGGTCCTGATGATCGGCGAAGGCGCTGAGGTCAAGGTCGGCAAACCCTATGTCGAAGGCAATGTTACCGCCGAAGTACTGAATCACGGACGTGGCGATAAAGTTTCCATCGTCAAGTTCAAGCGTCGCAAGCATCATACCAAGCGTATGGGACACCGGCAGTGGTTTACCGAGGTGAAAATTACCGATATCAGCACCGGCAAAGCCAAAGCTGCGCCCAAGGCTGAAAAAGCTGAAGCAGCAGCTGCCAAGCCGAAAACCGAAGCCAAAGAAGCCAAAAAAGCTCCGGCTAAAAAAGCAGCACCGAAAAAAGCCGCTGCCAAGAAAAAGGCACCGGCAAAGAAGAAAGCAGCTAAGAAAGAGGATTAGTCATGGCACACAAGAAAGCAGGTGGTAGTACTAATAATGGCCGCGATTCAATATCGAAGCGCCTTGGTGTCAAACTGTTCGGCGGGGAACAGGTCAAAGCAGGCAATATCATTATTCGTCAGCGCGGAACCCGTTTTCACGCTGGTGAAAATGTGGGCATCGGCAAAGATCACACCCTCTTTGCCAAATCTGATGGCAAAGTGCTGTTCCAGACCAAAGGCCCACAAAAGCGTACTTTCGTCAGTATTGAGACGGCTGGCGCTTAAGTTAACTTACAATGATTTTTAGGAAAAACCCTGTCTCTGACGGGGTTTTTTTTTGATAGTGTAAAATCCGGAAAGCTGCAAGCATAAAGCCCTTATTATGAAATTTGTCGATGAAGCCGAAATATTTGTGGAAGCCGGAAAGGGGGGTAACGGCTGCATGAGTTTTCTGCGTGAAAAATTTATCGAAAAAGGCGGACCGGATGGCGGCGATGGTGGTCACGGTGGTTCACTCTATCTGGTGGCTGATTCAGCCCTCAATACCCTGGTTGATTTTCGCTATCAGCCGCGCTACCAGGCCAAATCGGGAGAGCCCGGCAGCGGGCGTAACTGCAGTGGTGCTGCCGGTGAGGACCTGGAAATCAGGGTGCCGGTAGGAACTTCGGTGCTGGTGGCAGATACCGACGAATTGATCGGGGATTTACTTGAGTCTGGTCAGCGTCTGCTGGTGGCCCGCGGCGGGAAAAAGGGCCTGGGCAATGCGCGCTTCAAATCCAGTATAAACCGGGCCCCACGTAAAACCACAAACGGCACGCCGGGAGAAAGCCGCCGACTGTTTTTACAGTTAAAGGTCCTGGCAGATGTCGGGCTGCTGGGCTTGCCCAATGCCGGTAAATCGACGCTGATCCGGGCGGTTTCCGCGGCCAAACCCAAAGTGGCGGATTATCCCTTTACTACCCTGATTCCAAACCTGGGAGTGGTAAGGGTAAGCTCTGAGCGCAGTTTTGTGATGGCGGATATACCCGGGCTGATTCCCGGGGCGGCTGATGGTGCCGGACTGGGGATTCGCTTTCTTAAACATCTGAGTCGTTCGCGAGTACTGCTGCATCTGGTGGATATAGCCCCTTATGACGGCAGTGATCCCGCTCAGTCAGTACGCGATATTATTGATGAACTGGAAAAATTCAGTGCGACCCTGGCAGGCAAGGAACGCTGGCTGGTGCTGAATAAAACTGACCTGCTGCCAGCTGAAGAAGCCGCTGAGAAATGCCAGGCTATTATCAGGGCACTGGACTGGCAGGGTCAGGTGTTCAGTATTTCCGCAACAAACAGGCAGGGGACGACTGAATTGTGTCAGGCCATCATGAATGAAATTGAAGCGCTGGAGGAACGGCGGGAAAGCGATGAAGATTTCCGTCAGCAGGAAAAACAGGCCCAGGAACAGATGGATTATGAAATCCGTCGCAGTATTGAACGTAGTCGGGCTATCTGGCGGGATAAGCGCAAAGGCGGGCAGGATGATGAAGACGATTATGATGTTGAAGTTGAGTATGTAAATGAGTAGTCGCGAATTACTCAAAGCAGCGCGTGTCTGGGTGATCAAACTCGGCAGTTCCCTGGTAACTGATAATGGCAAGGGCCTTAACCGGGATGCCATTGCGTCCTGGGTTGCCCAGATCGTCAAACTGCAGGAGCAGGGCATTGCTGTTGTACTGGTGTCATCCGGCGCGGTTGCCGAAGGTGTTGCCAGACTGGGACTTTCCGGCCGTCCCACGGCTATTCATGAACAGCAGGCAGCGGCCGCAGTGGGGCAGATGGGCCTGATTGAGGCTTATGAACAATGCTTCAGGGCCGATGGCAAGCATACTGCCCAGATATTATTGACTCATGATGACCTCTCCAACCGCACGCGTTACCTGAATGCCCGCAGTACCCTGAATACCTTGCTGAAGATGGGAGTAACACCGGTCATTAATGAGAATGACACCGTGGTGACAGAAGAAATCTGCTTTGGTGACAACGATACCCTGGGCGGACTGGTAGCCAACCTGATCAACGCCCAGGCGCTGATTATCATGACGGACCAGGATGGCCTGTATAACGCAGATCCGCGCACTAACAGGGATGCGGAACTGATTCATGAAGCAGCAAGCACTGATGACAGTCTGCTGCAATTTGCCGGTGGCAGTGGTGAACTGGGCAAGGGCGGTATGCTGACCAAACTCAGGGCCGCGCGCCTGGCAGCCCGTTCAGGCACACTGACAGTAATAGTTAATGGCAACACGCCGGATATTCTGCTGGAACTACAGGCAGGCAGGGAAGTCGGTACCCTGCTGCTGCCGGATAAACAACCCATTGCTGCACGCAAGCAGTGGCTGGCCAGTCATCTCAAGGCAAGTGGCAAGCTGGTTCTTGATGAGGGCGCGGTCAAGGTCTTGAAGGAATCCGGTCGCAGTCTTCTGCCGGTCGGGGTGAAGTCACTGTCCGGCAGTTTTCAGCGTGGCTCGCTGGTCGCCTGTGTCGATGAGTCAGGCAAGACCATCGCCAGGGGGCTGGTCAATTATGATGCTGATGAAGCCAGCAGGATTATCAGCAAATCCAGTGATCAGATTCTGCAGATTCTCGGGTATGAAGGTGAGCATGAAATGATTCACCGGGATAATCTGGTACTGGTGTGAGTCCTTGCCCCAAACAGGCATAAAAAAACCGGCCAGATGCCGGTTTTTTTCTTCAGGCTTTCAGTGCCTTGATACTGCTGTTGAGTCGGCTTTTATGCCGGGCAGCTTTATTCTTGTTAATAATGCCTTTGTCTGCCAGGCGGTCTATGACCGGTACGGCATTGTTATAGGCGGCAGTGGCTGCATCATAATCCTTATTCACAATGGCTGCGTCTACTTTCTTGATGTAGGTGCGAACCATGGAACGAAAGCTGGCGTTATGGTGGCGGCGTGATTCAGCCTGTCTTGCTCGTTTTCGTGCCTGAGCTGTATTAGCCAAAATGGGCTCCTGTATTCAATTCAGTTGATCTTGTCAGATGAATTCCCGGTCTAATGCGCTCCCGGAAAAAGACGCGAACTATGCAGTTTTGCAGCGGATTTGTCAATAGTGATGCCTGCCTGTAGAGTCTCAGTTTGAATCTGCTATTAAATTTAGTGATTGGCTGGCTTCTATATTTCGTGACCGTCTGGCGACAGGGATGTCGCCAGCCGAGCCTGTACATGGATGTACGCTTTTTGGCGTGTCACGAAATATAGAAGCCAGCCAATCACGGATCCAACTTATCAATTCAAACTGAGACACTACCGAATTTTGTGCCGAGTCTACTGCTGGTAAGTTACCAGGCTAGCCGCTAAGATGCGGGCTTTTGCTGAGTAAACACATCGATGCCTGAAGAGCTGCCCTCCAAGCCAGAGGATGATCAACCGGAAGTCGCCCGCAGTGGTCTTGCCAGATCAAGCCTGGTGGTCTCTTCCCTGACCTTTTTTTCCAGAATCCTGGGCCTGGTTCGAGAAATAGTCTTTGCAGCCTTCTTTGGTGACAGTGCCCAGGCCGATGCTTTTTTTGTCGCTTTCCGGATTCCGAATTTTTTACGCCGTCTTTTCGCTGAAGGAGCATTTTCCCAGGCCTTTGTGCCGGTTCTTTCCGAATATCGCCAGCAGCGCAGCTTTGCTGAAGTAAAACATCTGGTTGATCATGTGGCCGGCCGGCTTAGCGCGATCCTTTTTGTAGTCAGCATTATCGGGGTAATTGCCGCGCCGCTGCTGTCGAGCTTGTTTGCGCCGGGCTACCTTGATGACAATGCCAAATTTGCGCTGCTGGTGGACATGCTGCGCATTACCTTTCCCTATATTCTGCTGATATCCCTGACCGGTTTTGCCGGTGGTATTCTGAACACCTACAACCATTTTGCCGTGCCGGCCGTGACACCGGTGTTTCTGAATCTTTCCCTGATTGCCTGTGCCATCTGGCTCAGCCCCCTGTTCAGCGAACCGGTGATTGCCATTGCCTGGGGCGTGATCATTGCCGGTATCATTCAGCTGATGTTTCAGCTGCCTTTTCTGGGACATCTGCATCTTATTCCCCGTCTGCGCCTGAAGCCGAAGCACGAGGGGGTCACGCGCATTATTACCCTGATGCTGCCGGTAATGTTCTCGGTGTCAGTCGGACAGATCAATCTTTTGCTGGATACCGTACTGGTGACCTTTCTGGAGGGTGATGGCCATGTCAGCTGGTTGTATTACGCTGATCGGATAATGTATCTGCCACTGGGAGTATTTGCTGTCGCTATCGCCACGGTGATTCTGCCCAATCTGTCCCGTGAACATGCCCAGGCTTCAGTTGAGCGCTTCAAGGAGATGCTTGACTGGGGTTTGCGCTGTATCTGGCTGATTGCCATGCCGGCAACTATTGCCCTGATAGCCCTGGCCCAGCCGCTGGTGATTACACTCTATCAGCGAGGTGAATTTACCCCGGAGTCAGTCCTGCCAACCGCGCAGGCTCTGCAGGCCTATGCTCTGGGGTTGCTGGCCTTCATGGCAGTGAAGGTGCTGGGCAGCGCCTATTTTTCCCGGCAGGACACCTCGACGCCGGTTCGCTACGGGATTATCGCCATGATCAGCAACATGCTGATGAACATCGTACTTATTTTTCCATTGGCTCATGTTGGCCTGGCACTGGCCACGGCTTTTTCTTCCTGGGTGAATGCCGGCCTGTTACTGTTTGGATTGATGAAACTGCAACTCTTCAGTTTTCAGCGGTCTTTCTGGATTTTATTGGCCCGGCTGCTGATCGCCAATGGGCTGATGCTTGGCTTTTTATGGTATTTTTCCAGCCCGGCAGCCCAGTGGCTGCAATGGGATTCACTGGAACGCACCCTGAATCTGGCCTTTCTCTGTGTCGGCGGTTTTCTCACTTATGTCCTCGCGTCATTCGCAGCGGGTATTCGCATCGCTGATTTTCGGCAATAAGTCTGCTTCCGGCTATAATGCAGCAGCTTTATTCATCTCCCGGGAAATTGTTTCAGTAGATGCAAGTATTCGATAATTTTAAATCCTTACGACAGCGTTTTCCGCATTGTGTTGCTACCATCGGAAAATATGATGGCATGCATCTGGGGCACCAGATGATACTGCAGCGGCTGAAAGAACTGGCGCAGGAACAAAGCTTGCCCTCACTGGTAATTCTTAGTGAACCACAACCGGAAGAGTATTTTCAGGGTGTGAATGCGCCCGCAAGACTGCTGGGTTTCAGTGACAAGGTGAACTTCCTCGACAGAATCGGCATTGATCTGGTTTACAGGTTGAACTTTAACCGGTCCCTGAGTGAACTAAGCGCTGAAGATTTTATAGCTGAAGTTTTACACCAGGGGCTGGGCGTCAAAGGCCTGGTTGTGGGGGATGATTTTCATTTTGGTAAAAACCGTTCCGGTAACTTTGCCCTCCTGCAGGCAAAAAGCGGCCAGTATGGCTACAGTGTTGAAGCGGCAAGTTCCTGCGTGCATGACAAGGAAAGAGTCAGCAGCACCCTGCTCAGACAAAAACTGGAGGACGGGGATTGTGCTGCTGCCGCTCGTTTGCTGGGCAGACCCTATCAATTACGCGGAGAAGTCGTACAGGGAGCACAACTGGGTCGGGAGCTGGGTTATCCGACTGCCAATATCAGGCTGGAAATGGACAAACTTGCCCTTGAAGGCGTTTTTGCCGTCACGGTAAATCTTCAGCGCCCTGATAATTGGGATCATAGTATTCAGGGTGTCGCTAGTGTAGGGTATAAACCGAGTATTGAAGGCGATCATGAGCTGGCGGTGGAAGTTTATTTGTTTGATTTTTCCGATGATATTTACGGGGCAACACTGGAAATAAACTTTCTGAAAAAAGTCCGTGATCAGGAAAAATATGCCAGCCTGGCACAGTTAAAAGAACAAATCCGGCATGATATGCAATTCGTAAAAGATTTTTTTGAACAAGAGAATGACCTTGCCAAACTCACATAAACAACACTGGTTTTTTACAACACCGGTTTTACTGGCAACTTCCCTGCTGATCGTTTTACTTGACCGATTGACAAAATACCTTTGTGACACCTTTCTGACTTATGGTCAACCACGGACTGTATTTGAAGGCTTTGATCTCCTGCTGGCCTATAACAGCGGAGCAGCATTCAGTTTTCTCAGTGATGCCGGGGGCTGGCAGCGCTGGTTCCTTACCGGGCTTTCCATGATTGTCAGTATGTTGATTCTGTTCTGGCTGGTGCGCCTGTCCAAACGGGAAAGACTGCTGGCCCTGTCTTTGTGCCTGATACTTGGTGGTGCCCTGGGCAACCTGTATGACAGAATTTTTTATGGCTATGTCATCGACTTCATCAGCGTTTATTATCAGCAATACCGCTTTGCGACTTTTAATATTGCTGACTCGGCGGTTAGTGTCGGTGCCGGCCTGATGATTCTGGAAGTCATTCTGGGCAAGCCGGAGCAGGATGAGAAAATACCCCGGGACACCAGGGAGTCGGACAAGGTCTAGCCATGAACAATAAACGCCCGGAAGTGGAAGTCCTGAACCTTATAAACCTGGATGAACTGGAAGACGACAGACCAGAGTCCAGTTCCGACTATGCTCACGATGAAATCGGCCCGGGCAGGGAAGTCACCCTGCATTTTGCCCTGACACTGGCAGATGATCCGCAACAGCTGATCGACAGTAATTTTGACCGGGACCCGGTAAGCTTCGAAGTCGGCGACGGTAATTTGCTGGCCGGATTTGAGCGGGTCCTGTTTGGCCTGAAGGCAGGGGCAGAACAGGAGTTTTTGATTCCAGCCAGGAATGCTTTTGGCGAACGCAATTCTGACAATATCCAGCGTTACCCGCGTTACCAGTTTCCTGCTGACCTGCTTATGGAAAAAGGCCTGATGATCAATTTTGCTGATGCGGCCGGTAATGAGCAGGCGGGCATCATCCATGGTTTTGATGCAGACAATGTCGACGTGGACTTCAACCACCCGCTTGCCGGCCGTGATATCCTGTTTCGGGTAGCAATTAAGGAAGTCAGCCCGCTTTTTGAGTAAAATAGTCCTATGGATGCCCAGACCCAACGCGAAATAAAACTGGCAAACCCACGCGGTTTCTGTGCCGGCGTGGACCGTGCCATTGATATCGTAAACCGTGCACTGGATATTTTCGGCGCCCCGATCTATGTGCGGCATGAAGTGGTGCACAACAAATTTGTGGTTGAAAGACTGCGCCTGCGTGGTGCGATATTTGTGGATGAGTTATCAGATGTGCCACTGGCGCAAAACGGCGAACAGCCGATCGTAATTTTCTCGGCCCACGGGGTCTCCCGGGCAGTCAAGGATGAAGCGGAAACACTTGGCGTGCGAGTGTTTGATGCAACCTGTCCGCTGGTGACCAAGGTGCATATGGAAGTCATGCGCTACAGCCGCAAGGGGCAGGAGTGCATTCTCATCGGGCATGCCTTTCACCCGGAAGTGGAGGGGACCATGGGTCAGTATGATGACAGTGCCGGCGGGCGCATTTATCTGGTCGAGTCCCGGGAAGATGTATCCCGCTTGCAGGTAAAAAATCCTGATGAACTGGCCTATGTCACGCAGACCACCCTTTCCATGGATGATACTTCGCTGATCATTGATGCCCTGCAGGAGCGCTTTCCCAATATTCACGGACCACGCAAGAAAGATATCTGCTATGCCACACAGAACCGCCAGGATGCGGTGAAACAACTGGCACTGGAGTGTGATCTGGTACTGGTCGTGGGGTCACCCAACTCTTCCAATTCCAATCGCCTGAAAGAACTGGCCGAGCGCACAGGCAGCGAAGCCTACCTGATTGACAGTGCTGATGAAGTCCATGACAGCTGGATTCAGGGAAAATTCAGAATTGGCATTACGGCGGGTGCTTCTGCCCCGGAAGTCCTGGTGCAGGAAGTGGTACAGCGCATTCAGGAGCTGGGTGGCGGACAACTGAGGGAAATGGGTGGCGCCGCAGAAAACATCACTTTTTCCATGCCCAGAGACCTGCGTATCAACTAAGGTCACTCAGACGGGTGATTCTGCCTGCAGGCAAGCCAAAAAGCGTGAATTGATTCGCATTTTGTTCATCCTTGAAGCGTAGACACAGCGCTTTTCCAAATAAATCACATTATTTCGCTGCGAATAGGCTACTCTCAGGCTTCCAACAGGCCTAAAAACCTTTAGAATATTAAGGGTTTATACAGAAAAGGCGGCATAATACTCAATCTTGGCAGATCTTGCCGTCGGGCTTGAAGCAGCTGGTCTGTAATAATGCAGTTAGAGCAGAGTAAGAAATGAAGCTTATGAAGATGTCCGGTAATTCACAGCAGGGTTATACCATGATGGAAATCCTCATGGTGATTGCTGTGGCTGCGATTCTGGTAGCCGTTGCCGTTCCAAGCCTGGAAGATACAGTCAGCCGTAATGCACGTGACAGTATTCAACTGGATCTGATGTCTTCATTGGCCCTGGCCCGCAGCCAGGCTGTGACCCTGTCGGCCACTGTTTCAGTCTGCCACAGCAGTAATCAGGCAACCTGTTCCAATACCACGGGTTCGGACTGGAATCAGGGCTGGCTGGTATTTTCAGACTTCGATGCCGACGGCGTGGTTGACAGCGGCGATGGTGACGAAATATTACGCATCAATGTTCCCGGCAGCGACATTGTGACGATTGAACTGATGAACAGTTCCAACGGAACCATCAGCAATGAAATGGTGCAGTTTGATGATGATGGATTTCTTGCCAATTCTATCGGTGGTGCCTATTTCAAGTTTTGCGGTTCCGACAATATTGCAGCCAATGCCCGGGCCCTGTGGATAGCAAATACAGGCAGGGCCTCACAGTCGATCGTTGATGCTGACGGTGTGCATGATGACCTGGGTGGAGATGATCTGGTGTGTCCATGATGAAACGACAGATAAAAACCAAAGCCAAAGTACAGGGTTTTTCCCTGATAGAAGTATTGATTTCACTGAGCATTCTGGCTGCTGGCCTGTTGGGCATGACGGCTCTGCAGAATGAAGCTCTGCAGTTTAATCAGGCTGCCTTCACCGATTCCCAGGCCCAGTTTCTGATCAATGACATGGTCGAACGTATCCGTGCCAACAGCGGCAGTAATCTTTATGCCATAAACTATACTGAAGATACGCCGACAGCATCAGTGGATTGTGCTACTGAAACCTGCACCAGTGCCGAAATGGCTGTCTGGGACCTTGCCCAGTGGCGCGGCATGATTGAATCGACCTTTGCCGATGATGGCGTGACATACCTCCCGGGCGGAGAAAGCCAGATTCTGTTTAATAACACGAACCAGACCTACATTATTTCAGTCCGCTATGACTGGAGTCAGCTTGGCGAGGAAGAGTTGAATAATGATGGCAAGCGAACGATTTCTGTCACCACGAGGATTCAGTGATGCGAAACCCTGGCTTTGGAAAAATTCTGAAAAGTGCCGGTTTTACCTTGCTGGAGCTTCTGATTGCCATGGCCATGGGCGTGGTGGTCATGAGCGGCGTGGTCTCCGTCCTGGTGGTCAGTAAAAGTAACTATATTACCGAACGGGAACTGGCGACCCTGCAGGAAAATGCCCGCTTTGCCCTGAAATACATGACCGAAGAAATTCAGATGGCTGGCTACAATGGCTGTAATTCCAATCCCCTGAATGTAGCCAATTCAATCGATATCGATGCCGGTGAAGAATGGTATCTCAGTGGCGTAGGACTGGAAGGCTATGAAGAATTTAGCAATGAAACGGATCGGGCCGGTTTCCCGGATACCTATGAAGATGCCGCTTCCTATTACAGTGATTCCATTGTAATTCGACGCGGAGAACAGTCAGGCTTGAGGATTGCTCCTGGGCCTCCCTATCACAACCCCAATTCAGCCAATATTCCCTTGAATGGCGCCCACGACATCAAGCCGGGAACCATCATGGTTATTTCCTCTGCGGACTGCCAGCAGGTAGGCATGTTTGTTATGAGCGGGCCAACCAACAACAGCAATAATGCTACCAACATGGTGCACAACACCGGTGGCGGCGCTGACCCTGGTAATTGTACGAAAAGCCTGGGGGGCAACTTTGACTGTTCAGATACCAGTGGCGCAGCAAACTCGACCTATGCACCGGGTTCTTCCCTGATGCGCATGACCAGCAAGGGTTTCTATATCGGCACCTCTGCAGTTGGCAATGACATTCCAGCCCTGTTTCAGGTTGCACTGGGCTTTGATGATGACGACGATGAAATTACCCTGACGGCGCAGGAAATGGTGCAAGGCATTGAACATATGCAGTTCAGCTATGGTGTAGACCTGGTCGGTGATGACGGTCTGGCTGACCAGTACATTGATGCTGATGATGCAGCAATGGACTGGGATGCAGTTGTCAGTGTCCGCCTGAACATGCGCATGCGCTCAGTCTACCCTGTCTACAATGTAGACACTCCCTATGATGAATTTATGGGAATAGATGATACAGACGGCTCGGACCGTTTTATGCGGCAACTGGTCGGCACAACAATACAGATTCGCAATCGGTAACACTATGTCTATGAAACATTTCAGACTGATTCGACAACAAAGCGGCGCCTTGCTGGTGATCACCCTGATCATGCTGGTGGTGATCAGCATGCTGGGCATGTCGACCATGGGCACAACCGGCATGGAAATGCAGATGGCCAATAACAGCCGAGATCAGCAGGCTTCATTTGAAGCGGCGGAATACACCCTGTCCTGGGTAGAGAATAATATCCAGCAGACAAGCTTCACCAATGCCAACCTGACCAATTCCAGCTGTGGGGCGATCTGTTTTGATGATACTTGCAGTGGAGGCTACTGTTTTCGCGGGGATGATGCCGATGCCTGGAACCAGTGCGAGGTCGATGATTCGGCTCCGGACCCCTATACCGACCCCGATATCTGGAATGACAGCGGATTTCACCGTACGGTGACCGTTCCCAATACCAGTATTACGGCAAAATACATCATCGAATTTCGCTGTTACACCGCACTGGATCCGACTCTTCAGATGGATGTGACTAACTTCACACGAGTCTACCGTATTACCGCCTATACTGTTGGCGAAGCTGGTAGAGCACGAACCATGCTGCGCTCAATGATGAAGGAACTTTAAGCCTCTTGTTTAAGAGGGTGGGAGCTATGTTTAAACATTCAGTTAAAAGATTGCCGCTTTATATCGCTTTAGGTCTCGGCCTGGGTGCCGGACAAGTGCTGGCGCAAAGTTCGACTGACTTTGCTGCGCAGCCGCCACTGATTTCTGAAAGTGCCTCGCCCAATGTCATGCTGGTGATGTCCAAGGATCACGAGCTGACCAAAAAAGCCTATTCTGATTACAGTGATCTTGATGGTGATGGCATCATCGATGACAGCTATAACGATAATTTCACCTACACCGGTTATTTCGATTCGAACTTCTGTTACAGCTATAACGGTGGCTCCAATCGTTACGAACCAGCTGCAGATATAAGTGGCAGTATTGCTACTGACGGCCATGACTGCAGTGCAGTCAGCGGTGACTGGAGTGGTAATTTCATGAACTGGGCCACCATGACCCGTATGGATATAGTCCGCAGCGTTCTGTTTGGTGGCTTTCGTGATATAGATACAGCAACCAGTGGTGCGACCGATGGTGTCACCGTACTGGAACGGGCTTTTATTCCCGAAGATGCCCACGCCTTTGTCAAAGTGTACACCGGCGATCCGGAAAAATTCACGCCCTATAATGGCACCAGCTCAGTCAGTTTTTGTAATATGACGCGGGACAGCTATGCCAATGACCCGCTGATCCGGGTGGCCTTTGAAGAATGGCCAATCTGGGCATCTTCGGAAAGGGTTCAGTGTCACTATCGGGATGAGCGGGACAGTGGTCTGGATAACCAGCCGACCACCAGCACGGGACATCGCCCGAGTACCTATGAATACAGCATCCGTGTGCAGGTCTGTGAAGCCGGGGTGGACAGTGATAGCAGACGCTGTAAAGCCTATACCGATGGTTCAAGCAGTGATGTTACCTACAAACCGGTAGGTCTGTTACAGCAGTATGGTGATAACGCCAGCATGAATTTTGGCCTGATTACCGGTTCCTATGAGGAAAAAATTTCCGGCGGTGTTTTGCGCAAGGATATCCTGCCACTGACTGGAAATGCAGACAGTAATGATGACGAAATTGACCTGGATAACGGCACTTTTATCAACCAGGGTGCCACTGATGGCGGCATAATCAATACCATCAGCCGGCTGGAGCTGATTGAATGGAACTATAGTTCAGAAACCTATGATGACTGCAGTACCTGGGGCATTACCAAGAATACCTTCCTGACTTCGACTTCCTCTAACCGCCAGTGTACCAACTGGGGTAATCCGCTATCTGAAATCTATCTGGAAGCCCTGCGTTACTTTACCGGGGATGAAGTCAGTGGCGGGGCGGCATCGCCAACGACAGATTTTAATGCCGATGATTCTTCCTACGTGCCTTCCCTGCCACAACTTGGTTGGAATGATCCCTTAAGTGCTGCCAATGCCTGTGCCACATGCTCCATCATTGTCCTGTCGACTGGCCTGAATTCATTCGATACCAATGAGCTGGGTGAAGTAACGGATATCTGGGATGATGCCGGCAGTTCTCGCCTGTCACTGGCTGCCCTTGATCAGCTGGTGGATGATGTCGGCGACCTGGAAGGGATCACCAATGGTAGCTACCTGATTGGTAACAACGGCAGTAATACAGACGAGAAGTGTACTGCCAAAACCATTACCTCTCTTTCTGATGTCGAGGGCATCTGTCCGGAAATTCCGGCACTGGAAGGCGGCTTTGATATTGCCGGCCTGGCTTTTCATGCCAGTATGAATGACCTGCGTGATGACTTTGAGGGAATCCAGAATGTAAACACCTATTCCGTTGCCCTGGCCGAAAACCTGCCCAGTTTTGAAATTGACGTTAACGGCAAAAATGTCCGCTTTGTGCCGACCTGCGAAGCCAATACCAACGGCAGCCAGAAACTGGACGAAGGCGGCTGGACCAACTGCAGCTTTTTGAATGTCACTGTGGAATATCAGGATGCATTCGGCGGCAGCGCCTATATTTCCTGGGAAGACTCCATGTGGGGTTCCGATTTTGATATGGACGGCATCTCCCGTATTGAATGGTGTATTGGTGACGATACGGGTCTGTGCCCCGGCGAGGTTGATAATGCCGCCTATGGTTCCGGTTATTCCTATTCCGATTTTGACTGGGAAACCAGTGGCATCACAGATGACACACTCCAGATTCGCTCCTCCGGCGTACTGACTGCTGCCGGTTTTGCCCTGCGCTTTGGCTATACCCTGAGCGGTGTGCAGGATGGCAGCAATGTCAGCCTGATTACCAATACGCCAAATTCGGCAATGGATAGTGGTTCTACGACCAGTGGGGGAAAATATATTGCCCGTGGCACCCTGGGCAACGGAGCCCAGACTTTCCTGCTGGTACAGGGGGGCTACCAGATCAGACGTCTGGTCAGCGATTCAGGCAACCGGATTATCTACCATGAACCGGCTGTCTATACCGCAACTGACTCAGTCACTACCGGTGAATTGCTGGAAAATCCGCTCTGGTATACCGCCAAGTACGGCAGTTTTAATGATGTCGACGGCGATGGTACGCCTTTGTATAACGGTAGCAGCGCCGATACCCGCGAATGGGATACCCGTGACACACTGGGCAATGAAGGTGCTGACGGTATTCCGGATAACTTTTATCCGGTCAAGGACCCAAGTGAACTGATCAGTAGTCTGGGACGAATATTTGAAGATCTCTCCGAGCGGATTTCATCCGGTACAGCAGCGGCAGTTGTTACCAACTCCAGTTCCGGCCTGGGTGCGGTCTATCAGGCCTATTATCATCCGCAATATTCCGATGATGACAACAATACCATTACCTGGGGCGGGGTACTGCATTCGATCTTTATTGATGAGTCCGGTCGATTCCGGGAAGATAATGGCGTCAAAGGGCAGCTGGAAGATACGGATACCGATTATGTCGTGGATATCTTTTTTGATGAAACAGTGACACCCAACCGCACCCGTTTCCAGCGCTATTCCCAGACCATTGATGTTGATACCGGAGAGTCGGTTCTGGTCCCGGTCGGAGGTTCAACTGACCTGGAAAATTTCGGTTCAATCTGGAATGCGCGGAACCAGCTGGCAGATATTTCACAGGCAGATCTGGCTACCCAGCGTACCACCTTTGCTGGCACCTTTACCGAGGATGCCGGTGACAAGCGTTATATATTTACCTGGCTGGACAGCATTGTAAGTGGAACCAGCGGTGAAGTTGATTCCGGGGAAATTGTCGACTTTACCGCGGCAACTTTTAATCCGGGACTTTTCACTAATAACTACCGTTATCTGGGCATCAGTGACTCCTCAATTGCCGAAGATCTGGTGGATTATGTGCGTGGCGTTGACCAGCCCTCACGTGGCTGGCGCTCGCGGCAGACAGACATTCCCGGTGACGACAGCGACAGTCTGGACTACTGGATACTGGGTGATATCGTGCACTCCTCGCCGATTGTGGTGAACCCGCCCGGTGCCCGCTATAACATTGAATATGGCGATGATACCTATGATGTTTTCCAGCAACAGTATGACCGTCGCCGGCAAATGATCTATGTGGGTGGCAATGATGGCATGATCCACGCCTTTAATGGCGGCGTCTGGGATTCGGCAGTGAAAGCCTTTTATACCCAGCAATATGATGAAGATGCCGGTACCTACACAGTGGGCCAGAGTCATGAACTCGGGGCAGAAATGTGGGGCTATGTGCCAATGAACCTGCTGCCGCACCTGCAGTGGTTAAAAGAATCCGATTATCCGCATGTCTATTTTGTGGATGGCTCGATACAGGCGTATGACGTCAATATCTTTACCCCTGATGCTACCCATCCTGGCGGCTGGGGCACGATTCTGGTAGCCACCATGCGTCTTGGTGGCGGTGAATTTGGTGTCGATCTTGACGGGCTAGCGGGTAATGACAGAACCATGCGCTCGGCTGTCGTGATACTTGATATTACTGATCCGGAAGGTCCGCCGGAACTGATTGCTGAACTCACCGACCCCAATCTGGCTTACACTACCGGAGCGCCAGCCCTGGTCAAGGCCAGGGTCCCGGATTCTTCCGGTAGTTACGCAACGCCCTCAAGTAATGAGTGGATACTGGTATACGGGTCCGGTCCGACAGACCTGGGCACGGCGACCAGTAATCAGGATCCGACATTTTATGCTTATGACCTGGTGAACAGAGAACAAATCAATATTGTCAGTACTGCGCAGGTTCCTGCCAGTGATCCCAATGGTTTCTTTGGTGACTTTCTGGCTGTCGACCTGGACAATGATTTTGTCGATGATGTGATTTATGTGGGAACGGTTGAAGGTACCGAAGCAAATCCGGAAGGGCGTCTGAAACGCATTGAACTTGATATTTCTACAAATAATCTGGGTTTATCCAGCACTGGCGGTACGGCAAGCATGACCGACCTGATTGATATCAATAAACCGGTTACGGGACGGCCCAACACTCGCAGAGATGTGGAAAAGCAGGAACTCTGGATAATGTTTGGTACGGGGCGCCTGTTTACTTCTGCGGATAATCGTTCTACCGCCGAGCAGTATTTTGTCGGTGTCAAAGACAGCAGTACTGCAGTTAGTGCTAATGACCTGGTGGATACTTCTGATCTGATCGTGAAGACCAACGGCGCTGTTTACGACCGGAATTCCGGAGAAGGATCTCCCGCAGCCCTGGATTATGCAGACGGGGATTCTGTCGGTGTATCGGTGGAAACATTCGGTGAATTGTACGGTGCCATGGATAACGAGGATGGCTGGTTACATACCCTGAATTCCGGTAACGGCAATCCGGCAGAGCGGGTATTCAATACCTCGCTGGTACTGGGCAGCAGTATTATCTTCACGTCCTATCTGCCCTCCTTTGATCTGTGTACAGTTGAAGGTGACGGTTTTCTTTATGCCTATAATTTCCGTACCGGCACGGCCCAGTACTTTGGTCCCTTCGGTGAGGATGAAGATGGCATCTCCTATGCCGGGGTTGATCTCGGGCAGGGCGCACCATCCGCACCAACCGCTATTGTACGAACGGGTAATGAAGTAACGGTTGATGGTACAACCAATACTGCCGACCTCTCGGTGGTTACTGGTTCTACCACGGGTGTGACCACCAGTACCGGCTTCTCATCAGCTCCGGGTGCAGGTGGCAGAATGTCCTGGGAGATACTGGATATACCCTTCTAGTGTATAGTACGCTGCAACTGGCTGTCAGACGAAAGCATGAGTATATGAATACGAACAAAGAAATGAGAACACCTAGCTCCGGTTTCACCCTGATTGAACTGATGGTCGTGGTGGCAATCATTGGCATTCTTGCCGCCATTGCTATTCCGGCCTATCAGGATTCCACCATGCGCGCCAATCGCTCTGATGCCCAGATAACCCTCAGTCGTCTGGCAACCCTGCAGGAGCGCTATTATTTCCGCACCAATCAATACACCGGTGACTTTTCGGATCTGCTCAGTGGTTTAGCCAATAACACCACCAGTATCACCAGTGACGAAGGCTTTTACACAATAGCCCTCACAGCCACTGCCAGTTCATGGAGCATGACAGCGACCGCAACCGGGACGCAGGCTGATGATACCGAATGTGCGACCCTGACCCTGAATAATCTTGGTGGTAAAACATCTGCCGATGATGATGGTGCCGCTACCAGCGAATGCTGGTAGGCAGGCTGGTTTTCATCGCGTATTAACATGAAATGGGCTTGCCGCTGGCTCCTTCCTTGATACCATCTTCATTCCTGTCCCTGGCCAGATAAGTCCGCCCGGCACGATTGATAATCAGTTGCTGGGCCAGTTCTGTTTTTTGGCTGGCAGGGCAGAAAGTAAAATTTCCATTCTGGTAATTGGTAAATCCCTGTGCTGTCATTTGCAGGTACTGCTTATTCTGAAAGGCCCTGAATATCAGTGTACCTTTGGCTGCCAGTGCCGGGAATACTTCAACCAGACGGTCTTTACCATTGATCTTTCGGTCGCCATTCTGATCCGTGAATACAATAAAGCCTTCCTGCCACTTGCCACCACAATGTTTGCCATCTTCACTTCTGCACAGGGTTGTCATCCGGCCCTCATTGACAGCTGTTTGACGGGCCAGACTGATGGCGCGCTGTAATTGTTCTATCACAACCCGGGCCTGGTTGCGCTCGATAAAGTTTGCATAACCGGGAATCGCCAGATTAAGCAGCACAGAAGCTATTGCCAGTGCGATCAGCAGTTCAAACAGGCTGTAACCAGAAAATATTTTTGACTTTATTGACATGCCACCTCCCTGTGTATGTCTGAAGTTTCACTTCAGTAAAGTTGAGAGGCCAGGCCTTGTCAAAAAATCAGTTTTGCTTATCAAGACCAAGTTTTTTAATGCGATAACGAAAAGAGCGAAAGGACATGCCAAGTTTTTTCGCCGCCGCTGTCTTATTCCAGCGGGTTGCCTCCAGGGCATTTTTGATGGCGGATCGTTCGATATTTTCCAGGTGATCCTCCAGGGAGAAATCGCCAGAAGGAAGTTCTGTGGCAGTCTGTGTGGCAGGTAAATCTATATCTTCGATGACATCACCTTCACACAGGGCATATGCTCGCTGCAAGAGATTTTCCAGCTCGCGGATATTGCCTGGGAAGCTGTAATTCTCCAGTTTTTCCAGGGCCTGCTGGGAAATACTGATGCTGCCATTCTGATCGTCCCTGGCCAGCCGGTTAAGAATATTCTGTGCCAGGATGGGGATGTCCATTTTACGCTCACGCAGGCTGGGAACTTCCAGTTCGATAACATTGATGCGGTAAAACAGATCCTGCCTGAAATCACCTGATCTGACCGAGTCGGCCAGGTTCTTATGCGTCGCGCTGATGATTCTGACATCCACCGGAATTTCACTTTGCGAGCCGACCGGACGGATACTTTTTTCCTGGATGGCGCGTAAGAGTTTAACCTGCATGTGCAGCGGCAGGTCAGCTATTTCATCGAGAAACAGGCTGCCTCCGTCAGCGGCTTTGAATAAACCGATTTTGTTCTTGTCGGCACCGGTAAAGCTGCCTTTGGTATGACCGAAGAATTCACTCTCCATTAACTCAGAAGGGACTGCCCCGCAGTTAACCGCAACGAATTCCCGGTCCTTGCGTGGGCCGAGCGAATGAATTGCCCTTGCTGCCAGCTCTTTGCCGCTGCCCGATTCACCACTGATAAAGACCGGTGCCTGAGAGCGGGCCAGTTTGGAAATCTGCTTTTTCAGCAGGGTAATTTGTCTGGACTGACCATCGATGTTGATCGGCAGGGCTTCGTCCGGATTTTCAACTCTGGCAGGCTCATGACTGAGTTTCAAAGCAGAGCTGACCAGGGTGCGCAGTTTCATCAGGTCGACCGGCTTGGAGACAAAATCAAAAGCACCGGACTTTAAGGCGTCTATTGCTGTTTCTGTGCTGCCGTGAGCTGTAATCACAGCGACCGGTATGTGAGGGTAGTTGTCCTGAATTTCCCTGACCAGTTCCAGCCCGTTACCATCGGGCAAACGCATATCAGTAAGGCAGAGGTAAAAATCATCCTGCTTCAGTAAGCGCCGCGCCGATTCCAGGTCCGCAGCAGAACTGGTCTTGAGATCCATGCGGCCAAGCGTAATTTCCAGCAGTTCGCGGATATCAGGCTCGTCATCTACTATCAGAACTTTTTGCACGATCTGGGTTATCCTAAGTATTGGTGTTGCGGGTATTACATTATGCTTTGCTCTGGCGGAGCAAAGCGAATTCTGAAACAGGTCCTGTTGTCCTCAGTGCGATGATAGGATATTTGACTTTGGTACGCTTCACAAATCTCCTTGCAGATAAACAGCCCCAGTCCGGTTCCCGAGCTGGATGTCGTAAAAAAAGGCTCAAAAATACTGGACTGATCATCCGGAGAAATACCGGGACCATCATCGATGATTTCCAGTACCGGACTTTCCTTATCCTTGTCCAGGGAAACCTGAATTGAAATATGCGGCTTGCCGGTTTGTTTCAGGCTGTAGCGTATACCATTATCACATAAATTGGTCAGGATCTGTTCCAGCTGGCTGGCATTAAAGCGAATGAATATTTGCTGTTCAGCAAGTTCGAGATCAATCTGCAAGGGGTCTTTATGCGAGGCTTTATACTTCTCGATAAAACCCTGTAACCAGTCCTGCAGCGAAATCATTTCCGGTACCATGTCCTGATTGCGTGAAACCCCGAGGATATTATCAATAATGGAATTGACCCGTTTGCTATGAGCTTCAATAATTTCCAGCAAACGTTGATCAGATTCTGAAATATTCTCGGATTCTTCCAGTAACTGTCCAGCATGGCTGATTGCCCCCAGAGGATTGCGGATTTCATGAGCGATACTGGCAGTCAGTCGTCCCAGGGATATCAGTTTCAATTGCTGGGCACGGCTGCTTACCTTGGAATAATCCTCCAGAAATATCAGCACATCGGTTTTTTTATCTGGTTGCAGGTAGGAAAAACTGGCCTGTATTTCCTGGGCATTCTCGCTGAATTTAATCGGGCTGCTGCGGTAATTGTTATCTTCCTGCCACTGTTTCAGTTCATTTGCCAGCTGTTCCGGAAGGTTTAAAAATGCCCCGGATTTACTGTCTCTGTTAAGCAGTTTGTTGGCGGAACTGTTTGAGCTGAGTATGCCGCCAGCTGTATTTACCACAATGATACCGGTACGCATTCTCTGAATAATCTGGTAATTCATTTCTTCCAGTGACTTCAGGTCTTCTGCCTGTTGTTTGGTTAGCAGATCCTTTTGTGAAAGCTTGCTGCTGAGGTACTGCAGAATCAGTGAAATTGAGAACAGGGTCAGACCCAGCAAGCCTACCTGGACATAAAAGTCTTCGGGTCGTTCCAGCGTGAAAGACAGGTACACTTCGGAATAAAAGGCTGCCAGTGTGCCGACAGCTGCCAGAAAGGTTCCCATGCGATTCTGGAAAAGGATGTTGCCAGTTGCCACCGGCACGATGACCAGATGCGCCATACCTGTGGAAACACCTCCACAGGTATAACTGATAAGCACCAGAATGATGATGTCGATAATGGTGACAGCCAGGTATTGCAGATGTTCCGTCTTTTTTAATTTCGGTAAAAAGCTGCGAAAAAACAGCAAGGCATTAAAAAATATATAAAAAACGGTGGTGCGGTAATACAGTTCGGGATTGATAATACCAAGGAAATTCAGGTCTGCAGTCAACAGAAAAGAAATGAGAAGAATCAGGGAAAGCAGTAAGCGGTACAGACTGTATATGTTGAATACAGAATTATTCTGTTGACGACGTTCCTCATCAATACTGATGGCAGTTGGGTTAAGCATGATTTCAGGAATTGTTCTGGTAGAAAAGTTCTTTATGTTCCTGTTTGCAGAACCAGATTTCTCCATCTGCGATGGCTTCGTCTTCCGGGATATGAGTCGTGCAATACTCACATTTGACTATTTTCTCACGTACAGGAATTTTCTTTTGCGGCCTGTCAGCTTTAACTTTTGCCTGATAATTCTTTATCATGCGCCAGGCAACAAGTACGACGAGAATAAAAGTGAGTAGCCTGAATAATCCCATAGCCAGGGAACCTCTGATTAATTTTTTTAGCTGTCAGCAACTTTACTTATTGCTGGTGATTAACAGACAATACCCTACCTACTGGACAATATCCACAGAAGTAAGCCGGTAACTTATGCGCATTTTAATGGTTCAACTGAACCCTCTGGTAGGTGATATTCCCGGAAATACGGAAAAGCTTCTTGCTGCAGCCAGAAAGGGAATTACCGAGCATAAAGCGGATATTATTGTCTTTCCTGAACTGGTACTGACAGCTTACCCTCCAGAAGATTTATTACTCAGGCCCAGTATTGATCGTCGCATCGAAACTGCACTCAATAAAATTAAACAGGCAGCCCTGCCGGCCTGTCTGGTAATTGGTTACCCCTGTCGAGAGCAGGGGAAATTATATAACAGCCTGGCCGTCATTCATGCAGGCGAATGCCTCGCGACTTACCACAAACAATGCCTGCCGAATTATCAGGTCTTTGATGAAAAACGTTATTTTGAAGCTGGCAATAAAAGCTGTGTGCTCACGATAAAAGGGATTTCTGTTGCATTTACAATTTGTGAAGACCTCTGGGAAGCCGGGCCGATGCAACAGGCCGTGAAAGATGGGGCACAGTTGATGATAAACATAAACGGTTCGCCCTTTCACCAGAATAAATCCCAGGAACGCCAGAAGGTCATGCGCCAGCGCATTGCCGAAGGCAAGATTCCGGTTATTTATGTCAATCAGGTGGGTGCACAGGATGAGCTGGTTTTTGATGGTGGTTCCATGGCCCTGGATAGTAATGGCAAATTGTGTGCCATGGCACCTTTGTACGAAGAAGCCAGTATCCCTGTCGATTGCAGGCTTGATAAAGCAGGGCAGCTGGAGCTGCAGGAAAGCGAGATCGCTCCTCTACCAGACAGAATTGCCGGAACCTATCAGGCCCTGGTGCTGGGCTTGAGAGAATATATAGAAAAAAACGGTTTTCCAGGTGTGGTGCTTGGTCTGTCTGGTGGCATAGACTCCGCATTGACCCTGGCATTGGCGGTCGATGCACTTGGAGCTGAAAAGGTACATGCCGTGATGATGCCCTTTACCTACACCTCGGAAATGAGCATTGAGGATGCCAGGAAAGAAGCCTTGGCGCTGGGCGTCAACTATCGGCTTATTGCGATTGCTGACATATACGACAGTTTTATGCGCGCATTGCAGGATGAGTTTTCCGGAAGGGAGGCCGATATTAGCGAGCAGAATATCCAGGCTCGCAGCCGCGGTGTGCTCTTGATGGCAATATCCAACAAGCTGAACCTGCTGGTATTGACCACGGGTAACAAAAGCGAACTGGCAGTCGGTTATTCCACCCTCTATGGCGATATGGCCGGAGGATTTGATGTGCTCAAGGACGTGCCGAAGATGCTGGTTTATGAACTGGCCCGTTACCGAAATACAATTAAAGAAGTCATCCCGCCGCGCGTTATAGAAAGGCCGCCATCTGCGGAACTGGCGCCGGAGCAGGTCGATGAAGACAACCTGCCGCCCTACGAACTGCTGGATCAGATTCTGGAGTTATATATCGAAGAAGACATGAGTGCCGAAGCCATCATCAACAGGGGCTTCGACAAAGACACAGTGGAACATGTCATCCGTCTGGTGGACCGCAATGAGCACAAACGTCGCCAGGCGCCGATCGGTATCAGAATCTCCAAACGTGGCTTTGGCAGGGACCGGCGTTATCCGATTACTTCAGGCTGGAAGCTGGGGGATTAGTGCAATTGCGCTCTTTGTATAATTCAGCTTTCTAGAGTTTTAACCAGCGCTGTGAAAGCCCGGAGCTCAGGGCAAGTTCTTCAATAATGGTACTGAAGGCGTCCTGATCAATGCCACTCCAGCTCATTTTTTCCATGACCAGTTGCAGGTGGTCCTGCAGATGCATATCACAGACCACGGTGGTGAGTTTTTTGTTCAGGGGCAGCATTTCACGGTGGGCGTTAAGCAGTGCATGAATACGTGAGGCACCACGAAATTTCATTTCAGCAACTGCCTCGATGTTTTCCAGAATCAAATCAATACTGGGAAATTTTTTCAGAATTTTTGAGGCTGTGGTGTAGCCCACACCCGGTATGCCGGGAATGTTATCTATCTTGTCACCGGATAAAGCCAGCATGTCCGGAATTTGCTCCGGTTTGACACCAAACTGTTTTTCCACACCGCGACGGTTCAGCACTGTACCTCTGGCAAAGTCCCACCAGGCATCTTCTTCTCCGAGAATCAGCTGGGTAAGGTCCTTGTCGGCAGATACGACGGTGATGGCAAAGCCCTGTTCCCTGAAATAACTGGCCAGCGAGCCGATGATGTCATCGGCTTCATAACGATTACTGCCGAATGCGGGAATGCCGACTGCCTGACAGAAGGCCCGGCAGCGTTCAAACTGCTGTTTGAGTTCCGGTGGAGCAGGGGGGCGATTGGCTTTATAGTCCGGATACAGTTCGCGGCGATAGGATTCTGTCTGGCTGGAGTCAAAAGCGCAGGCAATATATTGCGGGCTTTTCTGCCTGATCAGCTGGTAAAGAAAATCACTGAAGCCAAAGACAGCATTACTCGGATTACCATTGCTGTCTGTGATTGCATCGTCATAAACATGCCAGGCGCGAAAAATGTAAATACTGGAATCGATCAGATAGGCGCGTGGCAAAGGCATGCATCGATTCTAACTTTTTATTCAATACCCCCTCAATCTTTTTGTTATGATTGAGGCTTATGCATGTAATTTATTGATGAGATTTTGATTTGGGGATCCTGAAGTGAAGGCACAGCATTGTGTAATAGTCGGAGCCAGTCATGCAGCAGCTGAGCTCTGTATCAAACTCAGAAAGGAAGGCTGGCAGGGACGTATAACACTGGTCGGTGAAGAAGATTATCTGCCCTATAACCGACCGCCCTTGTCAAAAACCTTTCTGGCCGGTGAAAAATCCGTACATGATCTGCTGATCCGGCATGCAACAGCCTATGAGAAAGCCGATGTTGACTGTTTGCCTGGTATACGTGCCGAGGCAATTGATCGTGAGAACCACATACTTGAACTCGGTAATGGTGAGCAACTGAATTATGACAAGCTGGTACTGACTACCGGTGCCAGAGTCAGAAAACTCAGTCTGCCGGGTGCGGATCTGGGGAATATATTTTACCTGCGCAGTATTTATGATGCTGATCAGATTCGTCCCCATATTAAACCGGGCAAGCATGCGGTAATTGTCGGCGGCGGCTATATCGGCCTGGAAACGGCAGCAATGCTGAAGTCTGCCGGTATGCGGGTGACAGTTCTGGAGAGGGATCAGCGCTTGCTGAACCGGGTCGCTGCTCCGGAAATATCAGATTTTTTTACCCGCATCCATAATGAGGAAGGCATCGAGATCATTACTGCTGCCGACGTTGAAGCTTTTAGCGGAGATGAAGCAGTGCAGGCCGTACAAACCAGCAATCTCGGTGAATTTACCGCCGACCTGGTGATTGTCGGTGTCGGCGTGATTCCCAATGTGGAGCTGGCCGAGCAGGCCGGGCTGGCAATAAAGAACGGCATTGAGGTTAATGCCTATACCGAAACCAGTGATGCGGATATCCTGGCTGCCGGGGACTGTACCTTTCATTTTAACAAGCATTACCAGCGCTGGATGCGCCTTGAATCGATTCAGAACGCTGTTGAACAGGCAGAAGTTTCGGCCCGGACCCTGTGTGGCCTTCGGGAAGAATACGATGTTATTCCCTGGTTCTGGTCAGATCAGTTCGATCTGAAATTACAGATAGCCGGACTGTCAGAGGGCTACGATAACCTGATCGTAAGGGGTGAGTTGAGCCAGGGACGCAAGTTATCCGTGTTTTATTTCAGCGGGGAAAAACTGCTGGCGGTGGATGCAGTCAACAGCCCGCAGGAATTCATGTTTGGTAAACGGGCGCTGGCGCAGTTCCAGGCACTGGACCGGGAACGCCTGGCTGATACTGATGTCTCCATGCGTGACCTGTTGCTCACCAGTTAAGCTGTCTGTCGCTGATTGATGCGGGCAATCTTGTCAGATATAAAACTGTCTTCACTGTGTTTTCTTTCCAGGTAATAGAGCAGTGGTGGATAAAGGATCAGTTCAAACAGAAATAACAGATAAAAATAGGCAGCACCAAAAGGAACAACCTGAGGTGTGTCTTTCCAGTTGGCAATGTTGCTGTCCAGATCAAAAGACAGTTGCAGTGAGACATATAGAAATAATCCCAGAGACCAGCGCAGCATGGTGAGATATGCCCGGCTCTGGGTTGTAAAGAGGTCAAAGACAAACAGCGTGCCTCCTCCGAAGGTGATGAATATCAGCAAGGCATAGAAAAGCATACCGGCCATGCCATCGATATCATAAGCAACCCAGGAAAACACCACAGCCAGAATGGCAAACAGTAAAAAGCGCAACAGGCGAATCAGTAAGCTGCTGTTCTGGATAATCAGTGGCAGAATGATCAGCACCCCACTGGCAAGTGCCAGAAATTCTGCCTGAATGATGTAGCCCAGTGAGTCCTGGCTGGTCCAGAAAATATACTGGCCATTGAAGAGCAGGGAAAAATTGAAGATCAGTGCCATCAGGAGCAGGGGGGTCGCCGCAGCCAGGCAGTATGCCAGAATCCGGTTTCTCGAATGCGTCTTTTGCATATAATAGCCTGTTGCAGCCCCGGTGAGCGGTTCCAGTACTGCAGACGCTGAACTGAAACCTTAAACAACCTTATGCAATTATGCTGATGGATGCAATTATTTTGCATGCCTGAAGTGCTCTGTATCTGCCCCGGCAAATGGGTATAATGCGCTGCGAGTTTCAAGTTGTTAAACGGAGTAATTAATGCCTTTAGTGAAATATATCAGCCACGACGGCAATATTAATGAAATCGATGTGCCGGTCGGGGATACGGTCATGCAGGGTGCTGTCGATAATATGCTGGACGGCATCATCGCCGAATGTGGTGGTTCCTGCAGTTGTGCAACCTGTCATTGTTATGTGGATCCTGACTGGCTGGATAAAATACCACCAGCAAGTGAAATGGAAAAAGACATGCTGGAGTGTGTGCTTGAACCGCAGGACAACAGCCGCCTGAGCTGCCAGATCAAGATAAATGAAGAGCTGGATGGGCTGGTTGTCCGGCTGCCGGAGTCACAGTTTTAAATTATTCAGCCATTACGGAACTTTACCCCCTACCTGTTGACTAACTAAGTGTGCGAAGTATTCGGGCACTCCCCCTGAACTACTCCTGAACCCGTTAAGCCAGTTAATCAGTAAAGATAGATTTACAGGCTTAACGGGTTTTTTGTGAGCTTCTTAACATACTCTTTTTACTGATTCCCTAAAATAGTGCCTTACATACTCAGTATTTGGTCAGTAATATGCACTTCAGTCAGTCCAGCCCTAAATTCAATTCGACATTGAACCCGGCTAACAAGTCGCCTGCCGGAAAGGCAATGGAAATGTCAGATACGCTGCAGGATCTTATTGATATCTTGCAGCAGAACTACCTCAGTGATTGCTCCTATTGTGCCGGTTCCGGTAAAACCCTCAACAAACAAAGTTGCTCATACTGTGCCGGACGGGGCAAACGTCGCTAGGTACAGCTTAAACCGGCCCGGACGGCAAGGCTGAACGGGTATCTATATCCTGGGTTATACCCCAGTCAGAACAATCAAGCCGAAACAGGGATGCTGCATTTTGCTGCAGTATTTTTCGTGCTCCCGAATCGCCACTTAAGCCTTCCAGCTGGGTGAAATATTCTGCGCCAATACCCACCGGGTTACCGGGACGTCCCTGGCAATAGGGCCTGACTAGAGGATGATCAAGCAAGCTGCGCTGAATCAGCCGGTAGGTTTCTGTTTGGACATAGGGCATGTCAGCCAGGGCAATGACGGCAGCCTGCCAGTTTTCTGCCTGCTTGATTGCTGCCGCCAGTGAATGTCCCAGGCCTTGTTGGGCCGCTTCGGCAATACAGATTGACCACTGCGAAGAGTACTTTTCCGCCAGCTTTTCATCCCCGGGATGCAGGACCAGAATACGCCGGGAGTAAGTGTCCGGGATCCGCGACAGGCTTGTATCCAGAACCGATTGACCGGCATGTAAAACAGCCTGTCTTTTATCACCGGCAAAGCGCTTGCTGTAACCGGCAGCAAGCACAATGATACCGATGCGTTCTATGGAATCAGTCACGACTTTGCTTGCGCAGGCGGGCTCGTAGCTGAGTCAGTTCAGCGAGAATGGCTATCGCAATTTCCGGTGGTGTCTTGCTGCCGATATCCAGGCCAACCGGGGCATGCAGCTTATTAATCAATTCGGCATCAATATCCAGCTGGGCCAGTCTTTCCTTGCGCTTTTCTGTGGTTCGTGCGGAACCCATGGCGCCGATATAAAAAGCATCATGCTCCAGGGCTTCCATCAGGGCCATGTCATCAATCCGCGGGTCATGACACAGGGCAACGATAGCAGTTTGCCGGTCAATACTTTTGCTGCGTAACCAGTCATCGGGCATGGCGGTCGACAGTTCAATATCCTGTCTGGGGAAATTGTCAATTAATTCGGGGCGCGGGTCACAAATGGCGACCTGATAATCGAGGCCCTGGGCCATTTCACTGAGGTAATAGGCAACCTGGACTGCACCGATCAGCAGTAACTGGAAGGAGGGGCCATGAGTCTGGCTTAACTGTTTATCATTGACCTGCAGGGGCTGAAAATGATCAGCAGACTGGATTCTGGCTGCGCCTGATTTCAGGTCAACCACTCTGCTGATGAGCTTTCTTTGCCGGATGGCTGCAGCCAGATCCCGATACAGTTCCGCCTGATCCTGACCGAGGGGTTCAACAATGACCTCCAGCTGGCCACCGCAGGGCAGCCCCAGGCGCAGGACATCTTCCACCGCCACCCCGTATTTGATGCGTTCAGGTTTGCTGCTGGCCAGTTCTCCCTTGTGGATGCTTTCGCGCAAATCGTCTTCTACACAGCCACCTGAGAGTGACCCGCAGTACTCCGCATCTTCATTGCAGGCCAGCAGCGAACCGACTGGACGTGGCGAGGAACCGAAGGTTGAGACGATGGTACACAGCCAGCATTGTTTACCAGCCTGCAGCCATTCACTTAACTGCACGATTACCTGCTGATCCATACTGTTCATTGCGTCTCCCGGCTTATTCAAAGCGGTATAGTGTAGCGTAATTTGCTATGCTTTAGCGCCCATCAGTGGAATGTGATAACAAGCATGAAATTCAGACCTTGCATCGATCTGCACCATGGAAAAGTAGTCCAGATTGTCGGTGGTTCCTTGCAGGACAACGACACTGAGTCACTTCAGCTTAATTTCAGCAGTGAGCGTTCTCCCGCTGAATATGCCCGGCTGTATAAGCAGGACGGATTCACCGGAGGTCATGTTGTATCTCTGGGGGAAGGCAATACTGCTGCAGCAAAACAGGCTCTGTCCGCTTATCCTGGTGGTATGCAATATGGTGGTGGTATCAATCCTGACAATGCAGAAGAATTTATCAGCGCGGGCGCCAGTCATGTGATTGTGACTTCCTATGTTTTCAATGCCGGCAAAATTGACCTGCAGCGAATGGAAGCTCTGCTGGAAGTGACCGGCAGGGATCAGCTGGTACTGGATTTAAGCTGCCGCTGGCGGGATGATGCCTATTATGTCGTCACTGATCGCTGGCAAAACTTTACCGAAGAAAAAGTTTCACCGACACTGCTGGAAAAGCTGGCCGTTTACTGTGCTGAATTCCTGGTGCATGGAGTTGATGTTGAAGGCAGGCAGCAGGGAATTGAAGAAGACCTGATCAGCCTCCTGGGCATGTATTCACCATTGCCTGTAACTTATGCCGGCGGCGTCAGACATTTATCCGATCTGGATCTGGTACAGTCGCTCGGGCAGGACCGCGTTGATCTGACCATCGGCAGTGCGCTGGATATTTTCGGTGGCAAGGTCGCCTATGCTGATGTCCTGGCCTGGGTAAAAGCCAACTCCTAACCCTTATACAGCGCTTCCAGACTGATACTTTTATGGCTCTGTAAAATCACCCTGGCATGGCGGCGGGTAAAATGTCGCGGATTTTTTACGCCGCAGGAGTTGGCAATGGTATACAACTCCTTGATCATGTTCTGCTGATAATTGGCAACGCGCTGACTTTTATCCTTGACCACCAGGCCGCGTTGCAGATCCGTATCGTGGGTTGTGATGCCGGTCGGGCAGGTATTTTTGTCACACTGCATGGCCTGAATGCAGCCCAGGGAAAACATAAAGCCACGCGCGGTAACCACACAATCGGCACCAGCACATAATGCCCAGGCGACATCTGCAGGATTGACCAGCTTGCCTGAAGCAATGACTTTAATGCGTTCGCGCAGGCCATGTTCGATGAGTTTATCCACCAGCATTGGCAGGGTTTCCTGAATATCCAGGCCCATGTCGTCAATCAGGGTCATTGGTGCAGCCCCGGTACCTCCATCACCGCTGTCGACCGTAATAAAATCCGGCGCGGAAGCTTCCCCTCTTTGCTTGATTACCGTCAGCAACTGGTCCATCCAGGAACCATCACCAAGTACAGCCTTGATGCCAACCGGTTTGCCACTCACTTCCCGGAAATGCTTTATTTTATCCAGCAGTTGTTCATCATTACTGACATCGAGGTGGCGATTGGGACTGTTGGAAGTCTGGCCGGGCGGAATAAGCCGGATTTTTGCTATTTCCTCGGTTACTTTGGCGCCGGGCAGTATTCCACCCTTGCCGGGTTTGGCTCCCTGGCTCAGTTTGATTTCAATCATCTTGACGGCATCATGGGCTGCCACAATGCGCAGTCGATCATCACTGAAGTGGCCGTTACTGTCTCTTACACCATAGTTGGCTGTGCCGACCTGGAACACGATGTCACAACCTCCTTCAAGGTGCCATTCACTGAGCCCCCCTTCACCGGTATTGAGCCAGCAACCGGCTAATGCTGCGCCTTTGGACAGTGCTCTTACAGCAGGTTTGGAGATGGCTCCGTAACTCATGCCGGATATATTGAAGATGGAAGAAGTCTTATAGGGCTGTTCGCAATAAGGCCCGAAAGTTATCGGCTCTATATCGGTTTTTTCTTCAGTCAGGATCGGATAGGGTGAATTGATAAACAGAAGATTGCCCGGCTTGCCGATATCGTAAGTAGAGCCGAATGCCTGGGCATTCTCCAGGTTTTTCGCGGCCCGATAGATCCAGGAACGCTGCGCCCGGTTAAAGGGCATTTCTTCGCGGTCCATGGCGAAAAAATATTGCCGGAAAAACTCACCCAGGCGTTCGAACAGGTATCGGAAGCGGCCCAGCAGGGGATAATTGCGCCGGATGGTATGTTTGGTCTGAAAAACATCAATAAAATACAGGATGATCGCGGTAATCAGCAGTAAGCCGACCAAAAGTACGAAAACATTGGATAATGTCGCCAGAATGCTATCGACAAAAGCAGACAAATTACTCACCTTGATCCTCCGGGTTCAAAGGCTGCATGATACTCAGTGTGCCCCTTTGCGGCTAGTTTTGCTGCGCGCCATCTCTCTGCTCCCTGTTCAGCCCTCATTCAGTGCCCTGATGTTGTACTTGCAGCACGTAAATGTAGGCGAGTCATGTGCAATGGGCCATAATGCCGCTTTTGTGACAATTTACCTGATAGCATGATTGAACTGGTATTGGCTTCCGCATCCCCCAGACGGCGGACCTTGCTGCAGGAACTGGGGATTGAGGCTGATTGCCGACCACAGGCGATAGATGAATCGCCGCTGCCCGGAGAAAGTCCGCAACAACTGGTCAGCAGACTGGCACTGGTAAAGGCCAGGTCGGCCCTTGGCACATTAAGCGATACTGATCACAGACCGGTGCTGGGTTCCGATACTATAGTTGTCTGTGATGAAGAAATACTGGGCAAGCCGCTTGACCGGGAAGATGGCTGTCGCATGTTAAGATTACTGTCAGGAAGGGAACATCAGGTTCTTACAGCTGTTGCGGTAGTGAATCATGAACAGGAAGAACTGGATGTAGCGTCCAGCAAGGTCAGTTTTAAAACACTCAGTGACAGTGAAATATCTGCCTACTGGGAAAGTGGAGAGCCGCTGGATAAAGCCGGCGCTTATGCAATTCAGGGACTGGGGGCCATGTTTGTAAATAATATTCAGGGATCTTACAGCGGGGTTGTCGGATTACCGGTTTATGAAACGGTAGCACTACTCGGTAAATTTGGCCTGGATACGACAAGCCTTTTAATCAGAGGCTCCTAAAATAATCTGTGATGACAGAAGCCAAGCAACAAGACAAACATGAGCCGAGGAATGCCGGCCTAACTGGAGCCAGGGCTATTCCCGGTCTGCAATTATTCTGGAAATCCTGCAGCTTTAGCCGTCGCTATCTTAATCATCTGGTCTTCTGGTGTTTGATTCTGCTTACTGCCTACCTGTGTCTGGGGCGGATACTCATGCCGCTAATCGGGACCCAGAAAGACTGGCTGCAATCGAGTCTGATAGAGACCCTGGGTCTGGAAATCAGGGTCGGAGAACTTTCCGGTGACTGGTTTCGCTTCAGCCCGATTCTGCGGCTGAATGATATTGAAATTATCCAGCAGCAGGATTCCCAGGCAATACAAAGCCTGGGCGGACTGGATATAGCTCTGGATATTCCGCAAAGTCTCTGGCAGCGGGAACTGGTAATCAATCAAGTCAATGTAAATGACATGTCACTGGTGCTGCTAGAAAATGCAGCAGGAGACTGGAATCTTTCCGGATTCCAGCCCGGGGGTGACACAGATATGGAAGCCTTGCTGAATCTGCTGTTCAATACTTCCCGGCTGCAGCTTGCAGAGTCCAACCTCATCCTGCAACCCTTTAATGCCGAACAATTCAGCATTAACAATATCTATCTGGATATCCAGAACAGACTCTCGGACCATCAGGCCCAGCTCCAGTTTCGCCTCAATGATCAGGATTCACTGGTGCAGATGGCAGTGAGGCTGGATGGCAATCCCATGCAGGCGTATTCGGCAGAGGCTTATCTGGATTTTGATGAAACTAACCTGCTGCCTCTACTTGCTTCAGTTCTTCCCCGGTCCGGGTCTGTTGAAGTGGCCGGAGCTTCCGGGCAGTTATGGTTGCTCTTCAATGAAGAGGGCATTACACAGGCACAGGGCTCGCTCGATGAAGTTAGTCTTATTGGCGAAGATACTGCTGGTGAACATGAATATCAGATTAGTACCGGCAGCATAGACCTGGCTGTCAGGCAGAATAATGAAAATAACTGGGATATATGGGCAAGTAATCTGGAGTTTGATTTTTTTAATCGTCCCTGGGAGTCAGGTGACTTTTTTATCAATGTCAGTACGCCGGGAGAGGAACTTGCTCTGGACGTGAAAGCCGAAACAGTAGATCTGGCGATCCTCAACGATATGCTCGAACTCGTCAATTTACCGGAACAGGCTCAGCAGGCATTACGAGATTTGCGTCCACGGGGTCAGCTGCGCAATATGCATTTACAGACTGATTTTTCCGGTTCCTATCCCGGTGGGTTTTCACTGGCAGCCAATCTGGATCAGGTGGCCGTTGATGCCTGGACTTCGGCTCCTTCGGGGCAGGGGATTAATGCTTATGTTGAGGCTGACATGGATTCGGGCTTTGTCGAGCTGGATTCGGGAGATTTCAGCATTCATCTGCCACGGGTATTTGCCGATGGATGGACTTACAGCTCAATCAATGGCCGGGTTCACTGGGCTGTCACTGACGAGCGGGTGAGGGTGTACAGCGACACTATCGATGCACGGAATCAGGATATCCATGGTCGGGTAAAGTTTGATGTCCGTAACCAGAGAACTCCCGAAGGTGGCTGGGATTCAAACCTGACACTTTTGGTCGGAGCACTCGATTTTAATGTCAGGGAAAAGTCCCTTTATCTTCCGACGCTGAGTAATATACGTAACACCATGGACTGGCTTGATACGGCTTTATTGTCAGGCCAGGTTGAGAATAGCGGCTTTGTCTTTCGGGGCAAGACAACAAACCTGATTCACCCGAAGCAACGAACAGTCAAAACGTTTTATCAGGCCAGTAATGCCAGTTTACAGTTTCTGCAATCCTGGCCGCCGCTGGAAGAGGCCAGTGCCTTCGTCTATGTCAGGGACAATGTAGTTGATGTCACTGCCAGCTCAGCCCGTATCGGAGAGTTGACGCTTGGTGAAGCCACAGCAAGTATCAGGCCCCTGACAGATGAATCGGGTTCATGGCTGGCACTGAATACCGAGGCTGTCTCAGTTGATAATGCCGGGCTGAATTTCCTGCGTGAAACGCCGATCCGTGAGACGGTGGGGAACTACCTGGATGGCTGGGAACTGGATGGTGAGATCGGCCTGAGCCTTAGCCTGGGAATTCCCCTGAATAATAACCGGCTTGAAAATGAAATTTCTGTCGTTGCCAGAACTGCCGACAATACGCTTCGTATACCCGAGTATGACCTGAGCTTTACTAATATCCGTGGCAGCCTGCGTTTTTCAGAAAGCACAGGCCTGAATGCCCAGGGACTCAGTGCAAGCCTGTTTGATTTTCCGCTGGCTGTACGCATTGAAAACAGCGACAGTGGATTAAAGGTTTTTGGCAATGGCCGGGTGTCCAGAACTGCGTTGCAGGGCTGGTCGATGCAGCCTCAGTTTGTTGAGAACCTGCTGGATTTCACCTCCGGTGAAGTCGCTTTTAACAGTGAGCTGACAGTATTAAGTGCCGAGCAGTCAGATGCCATTCGCAGCCGCCTTGATATAAGTTCTGATTTACTGGGATTGAGCATTGAATTACCCCAGCCTTTTGATAAAAGCCGGGACGAAAATGCCGGACTGGCGCTGAATTTTAATTTTTCCGACAGACTTGAAAGTCTGTCTCTGAATTTCAGGGATCAGTTAAGTGCTGTATTGCATTTTGACCAGGATGAATTACAAAGTGGTGTGGTGAATCTGGGTCCGCAAAACGAGGATTTCAGCATTCGTACCCTGAATGATGAACCGGGGCTCCTGATTAATGGCAACATCAGTGATTTCAATTTGCAGGATTGGCAGGATCTTGCAGCAGGTTTTGCAGATGAAGGTCAGAGTCAGGCAAAGCAGATGATTCGTCTGGTTGATGTTGAAATCGGTAACCTGCATGCCCTGGGTATTGATTTACCTGCGGTGGTTACGGTCCTGGAACCGCTTGATTCAGGCTGGTCCCTGTATCTGGAAAATGAACAGATTCAGGGAGATATCATTATTCCGGATGAACAGACAGCCCCCTATGAGGTACAGCTGAGCTATTTACGCCTGCCGAGAGACGAGGAAGAGCCTGCAACAGAAACCGATACGACACCCGCAATTGCGCCGGAAGAAGAAAGGGACGTGCTGGCCGCTGTGAATCCGGCGGAATTACCGGCAATCAATTTCAGCACGGAAGAATTCAGCCTTGGCGACGGCAATCTGGGCGCCTGGTCATTTCAGTTACGCAGCAATGCGAATGGCGCCAATATTTCTGACCTGAGAATGCAGGCTGGAGATGCAGTGATCACTGACAGAAGCGGTGAGGGAGGTGCAAGTCTCAACTGGCAGCGAATCAATGGCGTCCATCAGAGCAGCTTTAACGGTTTATTTGCTGCAGGTGACCTGGCAGAAGTCTTGCCGAGCTTTGGCTACGGGGCCGTCATTCAAAGTGAGTCGGCCCGTTTTCAGAGTGATCTGGCCTGGGAGGGTTCACCGGCATTTTTTGCCATGAAGCGTGTCAGTGGTCAGGTAGACCTGCAAATGCAAAATGGCAGTTTTATCGATATTGATTCCGGATCTGCGCGACTCTTTGGTGCATTTAATTTTGATGCCCTGGTCAGACGCCTGCAGCTGGACTTCTCGGATTTGTATGAGCGCGGACTGGCCTATGACAATATTTCCGGGATGTTGAACTTCAATGAGGGAATCGTCAGAACCCGGAATAATTTTCTGATTCGTGGCCCGTCCAGCACAATCAATGTTACTGGTCAGCTGGACCTGGTGCAGGAAACCATAGATGCCGATGTACTGGTAAATCTGCCGCTGGGCCAGAATGTGTCGATGGTGGCCGGTATTCTAGGAGCCTGGCCGATTGCCATCACAACCTATGTCGCCAGCGTCCTGTTTCGCGATCAACTGGAAAACTTCACCACCGTGCTGTATCGGCTGGAAGGGCCCTGGGATGACCCCCAGGCCGGTTTCGAATCGGATAATGAAGCTGTGGAAGAAGCGATGGAAGAAGTCGGAGTTCTGGAACCGGATGCCGGATAAAGCAGTACTTACCAATCTGACAGCCTTGCTGATTGTTGGCATTGCCCTGCTAGTCGAGATTCCCTACCAGCCAGTGGTTCTGAATACCGGCCTGTTTGCCCTTTCCGGAGGAGTGACGAACTGGCTGGCTGTGCACATGCTGTTCGAGAAGGTGCCCGGTTTTTATGGTTCGGGGGTAATTCCTGCGCGTTTTGAAGAATTCAAATTCGGTATAAAAAAACTCATCATGGAACAGTTTTTTACCCCGGAAAATATTCAGCGCTTTATCAACCAGGCTGAACATGAGTCGGAACACCAGGATAAGAACATTGCCAGGAAAATGGCCGAGAAAGTGGATTTCAGTGGCGCCTATGATTCCCTGGTGGATGTGATCATGAATTCTTCCTTTGGCGGTATGCTCTCCATGGTGGGTGGTAGCGATGCCCTGAAACCATTGCGTGAACCCTTCATAAATAAAATGCAGGATTATGTTGGCAGGCTTGCGGAAGACAGGGAATTTCTCAGGCAGTTTCGTCAGTCCTCTGCTGAACGGGTTATCTCCCGCGTCGAAATTGTCGTTGATAAGCGGCTGGATGAGTTAACGCCACAGCTGGTCAAGGAAATAATTCAGCAAATGATTCGCCGGCATCTAGGCTGGCTGGTTGTCTGGGGTGGCGTTATTGGCGGCCTGATTGGCCTGCTGGTGAGTCTTCTGCTCTGACTCCGGGCCTGATGAAAATCAGCGGATTCTCTACCGGGTCCGTGAGACCGTCGGGACTGTTTTCATTATTCAATTCTGTGGAAAAACCAGGATCAAAATTAATTGTAAATGGGTCCGTGATCTCCTCACTTTGGATGTCTACCGGAACATCCCGAGCATCTGTTTGTGCCGGGCTGGTTTCCAGTGAACCTTCCTGTATTGGCAACCAGAGTCGTGAAGGGTAGCGATCACTGTGATAAACACTGTCTTCCCGGTTCAGTGTGTTAAGTGCGTCGTCCTGGGCCTGGGTAATTGTCAGAATCAGGCGGCTGCCTGCCCGGAAACGGTGAGCGACAGGGTGCAGGGCTATATTGAAGCGGGTGACTTCAGTCGGAATAAGGGCTATGGCTTCATCAAAGCTGTATGCCGGCATACGGTTTTCAACGCTGACTCTCGTGGCAGAGCGCAGGGAGGCTTTCAGGGTGCCGCTTGTCACATCTATAACCTGGGTATTGCGGTTATCCCCAGTGCCAGACTGGATAACATCACGCAATAAATCCGGCAAATCAAAACGTGAGCGCAGGTATGAAAGATTCAGTTGTTCCTCCAGGCTGACACTGAAAGCAGTATCTGTCTGGGAGCTTGCCGCGTAGAGTTCCAGCATCAGGGGTCCGGCAATTTCCAGTTCATTAACCAGCGGGTCACTGATAAAGGTCAGGCTGTCAGGATCATTGCCATAACGTGACAGAGCCAGGCTGTTAGGCTGAACTTCCAGATTCAGGCTTGCCGGGACGCTGGCATCCAGTGATTGCCGGTTTAATACAAGCGCAGTCTGTTCTGCCTGTGGCGGAGGCCAGCTTTCTACAGGTTGCCAGCGTGTCTGTCCCCTGGTCTGGTATCGGAGTTGGGGGCCGGCGCTGAAATCAGCAGCACCTTCTGTTTGCAGGCACCAGTGATAATAAGGTAGCAGTTCCTGCTCAAGAAAAGTCTGATTCTGTAGCAGGGCTTCTTCAGTGCCGAAGATGGCCATTTTGTTAATGTTGTTGAGCCGTTCAAGGATCAGGAGGTTGCCCATGAGTCCCTGCTGGTTTTGCCAGCTGTCGGCAATAAAAACCGGGGTATTGATGGCAGTGGCAGCAGGCAGAGTGCTGCGTATCTGCCAGAAATTATCATATAGCGGGTGTCTTAGTAGCTCCAGACGCATGTCGTAGTCAACCAGCCGGGCCCGACCGGAAGCAGGAAAGGCGTTTTGTTGCCTGACTGCTGTTTCATACCAGCCCTGTAAAAAATCCGGATTGCTCAGTCCTCCCGGAAATGCCCAGTCATGATAGGGGCGCACAATACCGTTCACCGGAGCAATACAACGCAGTGAAGGTGGGTTCTGAATAGCCATATGCCACTGCGCTGCGGCATAGTATTCCGCGCCGGCACCAAGGACCCGACCATCAGACCAGGCCTGTTCTGCTATCCATTCAATAATTTCATAATGATCCTGCTGTTCTTCGCGTGACAGGAATTCATATGTTCCTTCCGAGGCTCCGGTCCCTCGGGTACTGGCAATCACATAATTGAAGCCCTGACTGACGAACCAGGCTACCGGTCCGGTCATGGCATTATCCGGCGGTGTGTTATCACTGCCATGAGGGTAGGGAGCAGAAGCATACAGAGTCGGGTAGCTGCCACTTTGTGCCGGCCGGTATATGTCCAGAGCAACACTGACACCGTCACGCATGCTTACCATGCGATTACTTTCCGTAGTGATTAAAGGGCCGCCAGCCTGAATCTGCCCATATGCCAGGCCCGTACATAAGGCCAGAGCCGCAAAGCATAAAGGCCATAAGATCAATTTATTGGCTGCTGCTGACATGAAGGGTTCTGGAAATTCAATATAAGTATTTCGATCAATTATACTTAATCTGCGTTGACAAACCATTGTTACCCGATCTGGAAAACTGTTCCGTTTATTCCGGGGAAAGACAGGCATGCAGTATTTTTTTTGAACAGGCTGTTTTAATTTTAAATACGCACAGACTGATAGTTAATTTAATTTTTGAACAGTGTGTTTCATATCCCTTAATCTGTGGTTCGGCTGATTCAATTGTACTAGAATCTTTGCAGATTTTTGCAGTCAGATGACCATCTTTTTTGCCGCAGTTTTTCAAGCGGCAACATTAAGCGAATGGAATTTTCAGCAACTGACTCTCGTAAACCGGGTAGTCGAATCAGTTAATCCTGATTTATTCGGGATTATCAAATTTATTACGAAGCAACGAAACTATTCAGATAGAAACCATTCAGGTAGAGGAACCAGGAAATTATGGCCAGACCAATTGAATTCGAATATGACAAAGTACTGGAAAATGCCATGCAGCAGTTCTGGAAAGAGGGTTATGAAGCCAGCTCGGTCCAGAAGCTTCTGGATGCCACTGGTATAAACCGGGGTACTTTGTATAACTCTTTTGGTGACAAGGATACTTTTTTCAAACTTTGTGTTGATCGCTACAATGATCAGGTCAAAAGTAATATTGATGCCACGCTGGCTAATGACTCTTTACGGGGTAGTGCTGCGATCGAGAGTTTTTTCCGCACTTCCATCAATTCAGCACCTGCCAAACAGCGTAGTATGGGTTGCCTGCTGGTCAATTCTGTTTGTGAAAGTATCAACTGGAACAAAGATCTGCAGAAGCTGATCCGTAATTCACTTAATACCATTCGCAAGGCCTTTCTGAGCCGAACCAGGGAACTGGAAAAATCCAGAAAACTCAAGCGCGGTTTGAAAGCTGATGATGCTGCTGAAGTTCTGATGAACCTCTTGCAGGGCATGTATGTGAGTGCCAGAAATGGCCGCTCCCCCAAGCACCTGGAAACCCTCCTGAACAGCGGTATGGCCTCAATTCTGAAATAATCCGGCTTCGTTCTGCTGCGCCCTGAGTGGCTTGCAGGGGGGCTTAAAGCTGGTATACTGACCATCCTCAGAATTATTAGAATATTGATGCACGTGGGGTAAGTATGAAAACTGCTGTCAGCGCAATGGTGAAGCGTAAAAAGGATGAATCCAACATTGATTTAACGCCAATGCTGGATGTTGTCTTTATCCTGTTGATTTTCTTCGTGGTTACTGCCTCTTTTGTGAAAGAATCCACGCTGAATTTCCAGGGTCAGGATCCGAATAACAATCCACCGCCGCCATCAGAAGACACACCACAGAATATACTGATTCAGCTCGATGCTCAGGATGCGATCTTTTTTAATCAGGAACGTATTGATGCTTCCGCTGTACGAGCTCGCGTCGCTTCACACCGGGCAGAAAACCCCCAGGCTTCTGTGGTCATTCAGCCTAACAATGACTCTACTGCCAACACCCTGGTAATTGTGATGAATGCTTCGCGTGAAGCAGGCGCTTCTGATATCTCGGTGATTCAGGCCAACAGATAGCAAAATGATGAGCTTTCAAGCTCTTGTTTTATTTAAAGAAAAGCCCGGCAATTGCCGGGCTTTTTTATTTTGCCTCAGGTGTGAATGTGGTAATCTCTTTGTACGCTCTGATATCCAGAGTCCTGGGAGGATGATATGGAATTACTGATAATTATTCTGGTGTTGATTCTGCTGCAATATAATTATTTTGGTATCAGGGTCGGTGCGGCAAGGATGAAATATAATATTGAAGCTCCGGCTATTTCCGGACATCCGGTCTTTGAACGTCATTACCGGGTACAGCAGAATACCCTCGAGCAGTTACTGGTCTTTGTGCCTGTCTATCTGGCTTTTGCCATCATGGCTGAACGGCTGGACTGGCCCGGTTATGAAATAGCCAGTGGCGTGGGCGTATTGTGGATGATCGGGCGCTTTGTCTATGCCAGCTCATATGTTGAAGATCCGGCTAAACGCTCAACCGGCTTTATGATTGGCTTTATTGCCACGCTTATTCTGCTCATCGGTACGCTGGTTGCGGCAGTAATGGGAATGCTCGTATAAATCAATGAAACTTAATCTTCTGACAAGGCAGTTTTGCAAGGCAGTCACTGTGCTGGGGATTGCACTTGTTCTGCTGCTGCCGGCAAAGCAGCTACTGGCAGAAGAGATCCCAAACTATGCGGCTGAAATTCTCAACATCTATCCGCATGACAGCGCTGCCTTTACCCAGGGATTGACTGTTTACGATGGTCAGCTCTATGAAGGCACCGGACAATATGGGGAATCAACATTGCGGCGTGTTGACCTGGAGTCCGGGGAATTGCTGCAACGTCATAACCTGGAAAGTAGCTATTTCGGTGAAGGCATCACTGTCATGGATGACAAAATCTACCAACTGACCTGGCGCTCCAATGTCGGTTTTGTTTATGAACTTGATACCTTTAATCAACTGGGCAGTTTTTATCTGCCGGGAGAAGGCTGGGGCATCACTCATGATGGCGAGCATCTGATTGTCAGCGACGGTTCAGCCTATTTACGTTTTCTGGATCCCGAGACCCTGCAGGAAGTCAGCCGGCTTGAGGTCAGGGATGCACAGGGAGCGGTGAATAACCTCAATGAACTCGAATATATCAATGGCGAAGTCTGGGCCAATATCTGGTACCGGGATTATCTGGTCAGAATTGATCCGCAAAGCGGAGTCGTAAACAGTCTGGTTGACCTGAGTAATCTGAATAGCAATCGTCGCCGCTTTGATGATGTCCTCAATGGTATCGCCTGGGATGCCGAGAATGAACGCCTTTTCGTGACCGGCAAGCTCTGGCCGCGGCTTTATGAAATTCGCGTGCTCGACTAAATTAACCGTTCTGTTACTGTGTTTTACCCTGAACGGCTGTGAAAGCATCAGCTATTACAGTCAGGCAATTCTCGGTCAGTTATCCATTCTCAGTAAACGTGAGGATATTGAAGCTCTGATAGTTGATGAGCGAACTCCTCCAGCGCTCAAACAGAAGCTCAATACCATTCTGGATATCCGGCAATTTGCCACAGACGAACTCCTGCTCCCGGTTGAAAACAATTACAGCTCCTATGTCGCACTGGAAAGACCATTTGTGGTCTGGAATGTTTTTGCCACGCCAGAGCTTTCCATGCAGGCGCTACGCTGGTGTTATCCGATTGCCGGATGCGTCAGTTACCGCGGTTATTTTGCGGAAGATAAAGCGCGTGACTATGCAGCGGGACTGGCCGAACAGGGACTTGATGTTTACGTCGGTGGCGTCAGCGCCTATTCAACACTTGGCTGGTTTTCCGATCCGGTTCTGAGCACAGTGATAAATCGGGAGGATTATCGGCTGGCAGCTTTGCTGTTTCATGAACTTGCTCATCAACTGCTATATATTCCCGGTGATACAGAATTTAACGAAGGGTTTGCAACTGCAGTGGAAAGGGAAGGCCTGAGGCGTTGGCTGCTTGCCAATGAATATGACGAGGCCAGCAGCCGCGAAATAATTGCCGAAGCCAGACTCAATACGCAACGCCGCGAAGAATTCGTGAATCTTGTCGGACAGGCAGTTGATGAACTGCAAGAGCTTTATGCCAGCGATACAGATGATGCAAGTAAACGCCGGAGAAAAGCAGAGGTGCTGGCAACATTAAATGTAAATTACCGCGAGTTAAAGTCAGACTGGGGCGCTTACGATGCCTATGACGCATGGATGAATCAGGAACTGAATAATGCCCAGCTGAGTACAGTTGCCACCTATTTCAACTGGGTGCCGGCTTTTGAACAGATTCTGGCTGAACAGGAAAACCTGCAGGGTTTTTACCGTGCAGTCCAGGCACTGGCTGAGCTGAGCCAGGATGAACGAAGCAGGGTGCTGGAAACCAGGCTTGGCGCGGTAGCATCCCGGTGAGTTGCAGGCAACTATGGTAGACTTCCCTTCCTTGAAAAGCAGCAAGTCAAAAGCATCAGGGCATGAAGAGGTGAGTATATGATTATCAAACCCCGCGTTCGTGGTTTTATGTGTATTACTGCACATCCGGGCGGTTGTGCCGCTAATGTTCAACGTCAGATTGAATATGTGAAAAGTCACGGTCAGATAGCCGGAGGACCAAAAAAAGTACTGGTACTGGGGGCATCCACCGGATACGGACTGGCTTCACGCATCACTGCCGCTTTCGGCAGTGGTGCAGCAACACTGGGCGTGTTCATGGAAAAACCGGGCAATGAACGCAAACCCGGTTCGGCTGGCTGGTATAACACGGCGGCCTTTCATGAACAGGCTGAAGCTGAAGGGCTTTATGTGAAAAGCATTAACGGTGATGCTTTTTCCGATGAGATCAAACAGCAGACTATCGACACGATCAGGGCCGACCTGGGTCAGGTTGATCTGGTGGTTTATTCACTTGCCGCGCCACGCCGGACTGATCCTAAAACCGGTGAGGTTTATGTTTCCACCCTGAAACCAATCGGCAGGGATATCAGGGTACGTGGTATCAATACGGACAAGAAAGTTGTCGAGGAAGTTGATATTCCGGCAGCCTCCAAAGCAGAAATAGCCGGGACCGTCGGCGTAATGGGAGGGGAAGACTGGAAATTGTGGATTGATGCCCTGCAGGAGGCAGGAGTACTGGCCGAAGGCTGCAAGACCACCTCCTATACCTATCTGGGTGCCGAACCTACCTGGGATATATACTGGAACGGCACGATTGGAGAAGCCAAGAAAGATCTGGATGCCAAGGCGGGCAAGATTCGTGAGGCACTGAGCAGCATCAATGGAGATGCCAGGGTTGCGGTGCTCAAAGCGGTAGTGACCCAGGCCAGCTCAGCGATTCCGGTAATGCCGCTGTACCTGTCCCTCCTGTTCAAAATCATGAAAGCTGAAGGGACCCACGAAGGCTGCATTGAGCAGGTTGATTTACTGTTTCGTGAAAGTCTTTATGGTGACCAGCCCCGCCTTGATGAAGACGGCCGGCTGCGCGCAGACTACAAGGAGCTGGAGCCGCATGTACAGCAACAGGTCAGTGAACTCTGGAGTAAAATTGATACTGACAGTATCGATGAGCTGAGTGACTTCAAGGCATACCAGAGCGAGTTTTTGCAGTTATTCGGTTTTGCAATGCCGGGCGTGGATTATGACGCTGAAGTTGATCCGGAAGTACCGATAAAGAATCTGCTTTAAGGGGCTTTCTCTAGCCAGTAGCCGGAAACAGATTCCGGCTGCGATTCAGTAAATAGACCAGCGATAACATCACTGGCACTTCCACCAGTACTCCCACCACTGTTGCCAGCGCCGCTCCGGAATTCAGGCCAAACAGGGAAATCGCCACTGCCACGGCCAGTTCAAAGAAGTTGGATGTGCCAATCAGGCAGGCCGGAGCAGCAATATTATGTGGCAGTTTCAGTATCCGCGCGGCGAAAAAAGCAATTAAAAATATACCGTAAGTCTGAATCAACAGGGGAATCGCTATCAGCACTATGGTAAATGGTTGTGCCGTGATCGTCTGCGACTGAAAGCCAAACAGGAGTACAACCGTAGCCAGCAAACCAGTGATAGACCAGGGTTTGAGGCGCTCCAGGAAGTGATTCAGTCGGTCGTGGTCATTGGCACGATCGAGTTTGTGGCGGGTGTAGGCACCTGCAAGCAGAGGCAGCAGGACATAAAGTATGACTGACAGGAGCAGGGTCTCCCAGGGAACCTCAATGTCTGTTACGCCCAGCAGGAAAGCCGATATCGGTGCAAAGGCAAATACCATGATGACATCGTTGACCGAGACCTGAACCAGGGTGTAGTTAGGGTCACCCCGGGTCAGCTGACTCCAGACAAAAACCATTGCCGTACAGGGCGCAACACCCAGAAGTATCATGCCGGCGATGTATTCTGTGGCTGAGGCCGGATCCACAAGGTCGGCAAACAATACCCGGAAAAACAGCCAGCCCAGCAGGGCCATGGTAAAGGGCTTGATCAGCCAGTTAATGACACAGGTCAGTATCAGGCCTCTGGGTTTTTCCCCGACATTCCTGATCGAGGAAAAATCAATCTGGATCATCATCGGATAAATCATGATCCAGATTAATGCTGCGACCGGCAGATTGACACGAGCTATTTCAATAGCAGCAATTGCCGAAAAAATGTCCGGGCTGATTCCGCCCAGGAGGACACCTGCCAGAATAGCCAGTGCTACCCAGATTGTCAGATAACGTTCAAATAAACCCATGCCTACTCCGAATCAGCCAGGCGCTGAATATTGTCGAATAACTGGTCGCCAGCAATATCCTGCTGCAGGTAGCTTTTAATCTGTTTAATGCGCTGCTCCAGAATTTTTATGCTATGCCTGAATGCAGCGCTGACTTCTTCCGGCTCACCCTGAACGGCACTGGGATCTTTCAGGCCCCAGTGGACCTGGCGGGATTTGCCAAACCAGACCGGGCAGGATTCATTGGCGGCTTTGTCACAAACGGTAATAACATAATCAAATTCTTCACCTTCCATTTCATCCCAGGATTTACTGCGCAGGTCGTCAGTGGGAATTTCATTGTCTTGCAGGGCCCTGATGGTCAGCGCATGGACTTGTCCAGCCGGACTGCTACCGGCACTGGCAGCCTGCAGTTCCTGGCCGCCATAATGATTGCAAATGGCCTCAGCCAGAATGCTGCGGCAGCGATTATGGGTACAGATAAAGAGGATTTTCACAGGGCAATGTCGCTGAATGTCGTCTTGCCCTGGTCGAGGAAATCCCGGTTATTCAGTAAGGCCAGTTCCAGGCTTTCACGGCACCAGTCGGGCAGTTTGTCATGCAGCCGGTAATAGACCCAGTGTCCTTCACGGCGGTGCTGGATCAGGCCGCATTGTTTCAGCTGGGCCAGGTGGCGGGAAATTTTTGGCTGGATTTCATCCAGCACATCAACAAATTCACACACGCAGAGTTCAGCATCCCTGCTCAGCAGGAACATGATTTTCAGACGGGTATGATCTGAGAGGCATTTATAAAAATTCAGTGCCTGCATTTTGCCTGATCCTCCAATAAGACATATGAAATTTCATATATATGGAAAATTGTATGTTTAGTTCGATCACAAGTAAAGTTATATTGTTTCGAGGTAGTGTCTCAGTTTGAATTGATAAATTGGATCCGTGATTGGTTGGCTTCTATATTCCGTGACACGCCAAAAAGCGTACATCCTTGTACAGGCTCGGCTGGCGACATCCATGTCGCCAGACGGTCACAGAATATAGAAGCCAACCAATCACTGAATTTTCAAACTGAGACACTACAGGTTTCGGAGTAATGTTTTCAGGATGAGATGAGTTGAATCAAGATGCAGCAGAAAATTACCGGATATCATCGGGATGAAGAGGATGACTGGGTGGCTGAGCTGGAATGCGGACATTTTCAGCATGTCAGAAACAAGCCTCCCTGGTTTAATCGTCCCTGGGTAGAAACGGCTGCCGGTCGTGAATCCATGCTGGGATTCAAGCTGGAATGCGTAAAATGCGATGCCGGAGCAGCCAGAGACAAACAATAATTAATGAGGGATGACTATGAGTATGGAAATACTGAGTGCCTTGCTGGGTTGGAGTGCGCTGATAAATTACATTGTATTACTGATCTGGGCCGGATTTATCCTGTTTGGCAGACAATTCGTCTACCGCCTGCATGGCAGTTTTTTCAAACTGAGCAATGAACAGTTTGACATGATTCATTACACAGCCATGGCAGCATATAAACTATTGATTCTGGTTTTTAATCTGGTGCCGTTCGTGGTTTTGCAGTTCATTGTTTGACGCTGCAGCGCCCTGTGATCAGCTTAAAACTAAAAGTGGTTCCAGGTGCGTCGCGGGCAGGAATCGACGGCTGGCTGGGGGACAGACTCAAAGTCAGGGTCACCTCTGCGCCGGATAAGGGCAAAGCCAACAAAGAGCTTATTGCCCTCTTGAGTACTGCATTGGCATTGCCAAAGAAAAACCTGCATATAAGCAGTGGCTTGAGTTCCCGGTTTAAAGTCGTCGAGATAAGTGAGCTTGAACCTGATGAGCTGAACAAACGACTGCCTGATACCAGTCAAAGCTGAAGCTCTAGAGAATACACCAGGGGTCTTCCTGCATCACCATCGTGTCACACAGGGCATTCTGGGCCAGGCGAATGTCAGTGACATAGTAGAGTGTACGCAGGCCGATATCCCGCCGCCCCAGATTATGGAAAATTATGCCAACCAGAATATCTTCCGCACTGAAGCGGGCATGGTTGGCAGAGAAATAGCTTGCCGCCTGACCCAGAATTTCACCGTTTAGCAGTTCGGTAACACGGCCGATGCCGATTTGATAAGCCTGTGACAGGAGCAGGTTATACAGCCTTTCACGCTTTGTCTCCGGCAGATGAGCAAAAAGCTGATTAAAGGGGGGCTGCAGATTGCGATGATTCTGCTCCATCAGCCGCAGCGCGCAATCCACCTGGGCGATGCGATGCAGTCGAAAAGCATCGGGGATTTCACAGTCTTCAAGTACTTCCGGACTGAGTTGCATTATGCCCCTGGCATTCTGGCTGGAAAGCGCTTCAGGTACGGCACCGCTTTCAATTATGACTTTCCCCAGGAGGCCAGGTATAACCCGGTCAGAAAATGTAAAACGGTTTTGTTGCCTACGCTGCTGATAAACAGTGCGAATCAGGCTGATCAGCGAAACCTGTTCATCTTCGGAGCCAACGGTGATGTTATCCCAGGTTCCCCAGAGCAGATATTCCTCCCGGGATCCGATCACTCTGGCAATGCTTTCATCCAGATCAAAAAAAGGCTGGTCACAGGCCAGTGCGAGCGGGAAACCGGCTTCTGCAATGGCACCAGGACTCCAGAACGAAACCCGGTTTTCTGCATGCATACTTTCCCGGGTGTTATTGAGCAGGGAAATCGTGTCGGCCGGTGTCGCAGCATTCTCGATATAGCCCAGGAAGCGTCCCCGGTGATCAAAGAGGATATGTCGTTGCGGGTTTGCACAGTAACTCTCGCTGAACAGGACCCAGCTGCGGATAGTCGTGAGGTTGCTGGCGACACCCTGACTGTCCGCATAAGGGGTATCGCGCACAACAGCAATCCAGTCATCGCTGAACTCGGCAGCACTCAGCGGCAAGGCCCTGAGCAGCAGGAGGCAGATGAAAAGGATTATCCTTGTATGCTTGAGTCGCTTCACTGCAATGCAGTACAGTCTGTCTGGTGAGTTGATGTCTGCAAATCTACCTTTTCCCCGGCGCGGAGAAAAGTGAATTTGCCTTTCCTGGTAGCATTCACACTATAACAGGGGCATGAGTATGTATGCCGTTATTTTCAAGGCAAATATCAGAAAGCTTGATGAGGAATATGCGGCGCTGGTTGAGAAACTGCATGCTCTGGCGCTTGAACAGTATGCTTGCCTCAGAATTGATTCAGCCAGTCAGGACGGGCTTGAAATAACAGTCTCTTACTGGGAGTCTCTTGAGGCTATCAAGGCCTGGAAAAAAGATCCGCTGCATCAACAGGCTCAGCAACGGGCTTTGCAGGACTGGTATGCTGATTACCAGGTGGAAATTCTTGAGTTACTCAGGCAATACAGCAATGGCACCTGAAACAGTTAAGGATGGACAATGAAACTTGTCATCGGCAATAAAAATTACTCTTCCTGGTCGCTTAGACCCTGGTTATTTATGGCTTATCATCAGCTGGATTTTGAAGAAATCAGGCTGGCCATGTTCGAGCCAGCGTGGGAAGAACAGATACAGCAATACTCACCCTCAGGCTTTGTGCCAGTGCTGGATGATCAGGGCTTGATTATCTGGGATTCGATAGCGATCTGTGAATATCTGTCCGAGCAGTATCTGCAGGACAAAGGCTGGCCTCAGGATATCAAAACCAGGGCCAGAGCCCGTGCCTGTGCCGCTGAAATGCATGCCGGGTTCAGCCAGATCAGGACTGCCATGCCGATGAATGTACGAGCGGAAAACAGACGAATTGAAATTACGCCGGCAATCAGAAAGGAGATTGCCCGTATCGACACACAGTGGAATAGTTTACGGGCTGAATTCAGGGAGCAGGGTGAGTGGTTATTCGAGGAATTTACTATCCTGGACTGCATGTATGCACCGATGGTTTTTCGCTTTAATACCTATGGTATAAACCTGACTCAGGCAGCAGAGGAATACAGGCAATTTGTGCTTGCTCATCCACTGATGCAGGACTGGATACAGGCATCCAGACTGGAAACCGAAACCATCGAGCGCTCGGAAACAGGTTTGAAATGAACAATAAGACAAGACCAGGGCATACAGCGGATGTGAAAAAATACCTGGCAAGCCTGGATAATGCCAAACGTCGCGGGGATGCAGAAGCAGTACTTGAACTGATGCAGGAAATTACCGGACAGGATGCCTGTATGTGGGGTGCATCGATGATAGGCTTCGGCTCTTATCACTATAAATATGACAGTGGTCGGGAAGGCGACTGGTTTGTTACAGGCCTGGCACCACGCAAGCAGCAGCTTGTGGTCTATATCATGAGCGGTCTGGAAAAATATCCGCAGCTTTTGGAAAAACTTGGCAGGTTTAAAACTGGCAAAAGCTGTCTTTACATCAGCAAGCTTGAGGATATCAATGTTAGAGTACTGGGCCAGTTAATCAGAAAGTCTGTCGCTGATATGAGAAAAAATTATGCCTGTCAATGACCAGAAGAGTGAATATTATTTTCGTGAAGGCTGCTTTGTCACGGAACTGTCGAATACTGCAGACGATCCCGAATTATCGATTGCTCACATTCGGGTAGAGCCCGGAGAAACCACACGCTGGCATAAACTGCTGGGAATCACCGAACGTTATCTGATTCTTGCCGGACAGGGCAGGGTGGAAATTGGAGATCAGCCGTCACGGGCAGTACATGAAGGTGATGTGGTGCATATTCAGGCGGAGCTCAGGCAACGTATCAGCAATACCGGTGAATCGGACCTGATATTTCTGGCATTGTGTACGCCGCGTTTTCAGGAGAGTGCCTATGTTGATCTGGAATAAATTCAGGAAGAGGATACAAGCATGATAATAGCCATGTCTGCCATGGTGTTTCTGACCGCGATTATCGGGTTAATGACATTGATGACACGAATAAACAGTGTGCGGAATCACGCCATTAATCCGGAATACTTCAAGGTGATGAACGGTGAAGCACCGGAAAATGTCGTACGGACCAGTCGGGCATTTAATAACCAGTTTGAGTTGCCGGTGTTATTTTACCTCGTTACGGTGCTGACACTTTTCCTGATGCCTGACAGTGCCCTGAATTTTTATCTGGCCTGGCTTTTTGTATTCTCCCGTTATGTGCATGCCTATATTCATTTAAGCTATAACCATGTAGTGCATCGCCTGCTAGCCTTTTTGACAGGCTTTATCAGTGTCATTCTTATGTGGATTAACCTCTTGATTCACAATTTTTTCTAGGAGTTATCCGATAAAATGAGTGCTTATCAGGAAGTCCTGCAGTTCTGGTTTGAAGAAATTGAGCCGAAACAGTACTGGGTAAAGGATACAGAATTTGACTCGATGATCATCGAGCGTTTTGCCGACACGCATCGACAGGCTGCCCAGTGTGAATTGTATGAGTGGCGCCAGACTGCTCAGGGAAGACTGGCGGAAATCATCGTGCTTGACCAGTTCTCACGTAACATGTTTCGTGACCAGCCGGAATCTTTTGCCAGCGATGCACAGGCTCTGGTACTGGCCCAGGAGGCAGTATCCCTGAAGGCAGACCAGGAGCTCAATAAGCAACAGAGAACTTTCCTTTACATGCCCTACATGCATAGTGAATCGCTGAAGGTGCATGAGCAAGCGGTGAAGCTGTTTACCGAAAATGCTATTCAGGAAAACCTGGATTTTGAAATCAGGCACAAAGTGATTATTGAACGTTTTGGACGCTATCCCCATCGCAATGCCATCCTTGGGCGCGAATCAACGCAGGCTGAACTGGAATTCCTGCAGCAACCCGGTTCAGGTTTCTGAATCGCCGTCGCAAAAAAAAGGCCTGCATCTGCAGGCCTTTTTGTGTAGCACTTTGAACAATCAATACTAGCGTTGTCTTTCGATAAATACCTGGACACTGACATCCGCTTCAATGCGGCGGTTTTCCTGTCTGCCCAGCGCAGTTCTGTTGCTGGCTACCGGATTGCTTTCACCGTAGCCGACTATTGACAGCCGGGCAGGATCAACACCATAGCGTGTCACCAGTGCATTCATGACAGCCAGCGCCCGGCGCTCGGACAATGCCTGGTTATAGGCATCCGGACCGGTCGAATCGGTATGTCCTTCGATGACGGCACTGGTTTCACTGTAGCGTCGCAGGAACACAGCGAAATCCTCTATTTCAGCCTGATATTCGTCCTTGATGACAGACTGATCAAAATCAAAACGCACCTGTAATAACTGGCGGCGCTGGTCTGCATCCAGAATCACACAACCAAAGGCGTCAACGGCCAGACTCGGGCTGGTATTGGGGCAGTCGTCGTTGGCATCAATAACACCATCGCCATCACTATCCAGGTTGCGCTGATCCAGCATTACTTCCTGGGTAAAAGCGCTAGGTGTGGCACGACTGGCTCTTCTGCCAAGGGCATAGCCAATACTGGCGCTCAGGGCAAGATCGTTATCGACGGAGCCAGTAGGTTCAATCATCATGGCTTCCACCTTGCCCATCCAGTTACTGCCAAACAGATACTTTACACCAACATTCATATTGAAAGTGGTGCTGTTAAAGTCCTGCTGGCCGGAGCGGGTAATAGTCAGGTCGCCGATACCGGCGCCAGCATAAGGCTGAAAACCCAGAACCGGATTAAAATTATATCTTGGGCCGGCATGGACAAAATCCACATCACTTTCAGCGCTGCGGTTTTTCAGTTTGCTGTTAACGTCCAGATATTTCAGGTCAAGTGACCAGCGCTGGGATAACGGAACTTCCAGGCCAAACTGGTAGCCGAGCTCATGATTCTGCCCTTTATCGTCATTGAAATAATAATTAACAGCATCAGCGCTGACGATAACGCTGTTGTTGAACTCCTGTGCCATCCCGGCACTCGCAGAAAACAACATACTGCCTAGACCAAGAGGTATTAAAGTTTTCAGCGAAGAGCCAAAGACTTTCTGGGTTTTCATATTTTTTATCCTTGAAAAAATAACAATGACAATAGGGGGAAAGCGAGCGTATTAGACGCTTTTTGCAGAAAAACACAACAAATATAAATGCCATTAAAACAAGGGCTTGCGTTTTTTCAGGGAAGCAGAACAGGAACTTGTTACGCTGCCGGAGTTTATCCGGCAGCGCAGTAATGAAAATATTAAAAATACCGGCTAGGTAGACTGGCCGGCTTTTGCCTTTGGCGCCGCTTTGGCTTTCGGCGCTCCAGTTGCCGGGCCTGGCTTGTCCATGTGATACATGTGCACATCCCGTTGCGGGAATGGAATGCTGATACCTGCCTGATCCAGTGAGAGTTTGATGACTTCCAGCAGGTCAGCCCGTACTGCCCAGTAATCTTCAGATTTGACCCAGGGCCGGACGTTGATATTGATACTGCTGTCTGCCATTTCAGCCATTGCCACAACCGGTTCCGGCTCTTTCAGAATTCTCGGATCAGCATCAATCAGTCCCAGGATAATGTCGCGGGCCTGTCCGATATTGTCGTCATAACTGATACCAACCACCAGGTCGACGCGACGGGTACCCAGCGTATTCACATTGACGATCGTGTCATTGATGATGGAAGAGTTCGGGACAATGATGCGCTGATTATCCGGCGAATGCAGCAGGGTACAGAACAGCCCGATTTCATCGACGACACCGGCAGTTCCGGCAGCATTGATGAAGTCTCCGATCTTGAAAGGTTTAAAGATAATTATCATCACACCGGCGGCAAAATTGCTCAGTGAATCCTTCAGCGCCAGACCAATGGCAAGACCGGCAGCACCGACGATAGCAAGCAGGGAAGTAATGTTGATGCCAAGTTGATCAATGGCCGCCAGAGTGACCGCCACCAGCAGCAGGATATACACCAGTGTGCTGAGGAACTTGACCAGCATGCCATCCATGCCGGATTTGGTCATGGGTTTTTTCAGAAAGTCCGCAATCGCCCGGGCTATTTTCTTACCGATATAAAATATCGCCAGGGCAAGGACCAGACGCAGTCCCCAGGGAATGACATAATCATTGAGAATACTGACGCCTTCTTCCATTTACTGTCTCCGGGTTGAATGTAATTGAGCTGGATTGATTCTATAATTTCGCTGTTGTGATTACTATGCATGCCTGCACAGTGCTGCCGGATTGTGTGAACTGTGTGTTACAGCAGTGCCGATTCGACGCCTTGTAAATAAGCCTTGACGCTTGCCTGCAATGCAGCCGTGTTATAGCCGCCTTCCAGCACCGATAATAGCCGTGACTGGCTGTATTCTCTGGCCAGTCTGCCCAGCTCTTCTCCCAGCCAACGATAGGTATTTTCATTCAGATTAAACATGGCCAGTGGATCTGCATGGTGGGCATCAAAGCCGGCAGACACCAGCAGCAATTCCGGTTTAAAGTCCTCTAACACTGGCAATATTTTACTGCTGAAAATATCCCGGTACGCTTCATCACCGGTTCCGGCAGGCAGCGGGATATTGAGGATATTGCCAGGTATGTTTTCCGATTCGAGTCCGCTGCCGGGATAAAAAGGGCTCTGATGGGTGGAGATATAGAACAGACCGTTTTGTCCTTTGGCAATATCCTGCGTGCCGTTGCCGTGGTGCACATCAAAATCGACAATGACTATGTTCTTTAGCTGGTATTCCTGTTGCGCATAACAGGCAGCGATGGCGATGTGATTGAACAGACAGAAGCCCATGGCAGTATTACGTGTGGCATGGTGGCCGGGTGGCCGGGTAGCACAGAATACATGTTGTGAGGACTTTTGCATCAGGCGGTCTATGCCTGAACAGGCAGCACCACTGCCGCGAAACGCAGCTTCCAGTGATGCTGGTGACATCAGGGTATCGGTATCTATCTGCGCCAGGCCCTGGGCAGGAGCCAATTGTTTGATCTCCTGCAGAAGAACAGGACTGTGTGCCAGTAAAATCTGTGCTTCACTGGCAAGCGGCGCTGTTTCATAGGCAGGAAATAATTCAAGCAGAGTTTGCAGTCGCGCCGGACTTTCAGGGTGACCGCTACCCGGATCATGTTCCAGGCAAGCGGGATGTGAAAAAATCAGGGTTTCAGTCATCCTGAAATAGTTCTGTCAGTGCAGATAAATACAATTCCGGTTCACAGGCCTGCACCCGTGAGCGTAATGTCTCCAGGGTATCATCCGGCATGACGGGGACGATATGCTGTTTGATAATCGGACCCTCGTCAATTCCGTCCGTCACATAATGCACTGTGGCGCCGGATTCTGTTTCACCGGCCTGCAACACTGCCCGGTGCACATGATCTCCGTACATGCCCTTGCCGCCATGGGCAGGCAATAAAGCCGGATGGATATTGAGAATTCTGTAGGGATACAGGCGCAGGGTTTCCGGGCCTATTTTTTTCATATAACCGGAGCAGACGACCAGATCACTGCCTGCTTCACTCAGTGCTGCAGCAATTGCCTTGTCGGCAGCAGATTCGCTGCCACGGCTCAGGGAGCTGATATGCATGCTGGCAATGGAATTATCCTGGCACCAGTCAAGGATTGGTGCATCACGGTTATTACTGATCAGAATACCGGGTTCGGCATCCAGTCTGCCCGCACGTATGGCGGCAATAATGTGACGGGCTGAGGAACCACCATGCGAAGCAAGAAAACTGATTATCATGCGAAAAAGTTCTTTAGCAAAAGCAAAATTTTAACGTAAATTAAACTGGATTACTCCGCTATCTATAATCAGCGACTTCAAGTCATGTTAGAATGCGGAGCTTTTTAATCAAGGAAGTCACATGTCTGAACCAGTTACCTCGCTAGAAGACCGGGCAAGTTATGCCGTTGGGCGGCAATTAGGTGAAAACCTTGCCAGAGAGCCTTTTGCAGGAATGAAACCCGAAGCAGTGCTTGCCGGCATGGCAGATGCGCTGGCCGGCAGGCCCAGCCCTGTCAGTGCCGATAAACTGAACGAAGCGATTGACGACCTTAATCGCAGGACCCAGGAAAAACTTAACAGTACTGCGCAGGAAAATGCCGCGACAGGTGAAGCCTTTCTGGCTGAAAATGCCAAACGCGATGAAGTACAGCTAAGCGAATCGGGCCTGCAGTATGAAGTGCTGAATGAAGGAGAAGGTGATTCTCCGGAACTATCATCGCGGGTTAAAGTACATTATCACGGCACCCTGATTGATGGTTCGGTGTTTGATTCTTCTGTCGACAGAGGTCAGCCGATTGATTTTCCTGTCAGCGGTGTAATCCCCGGCTGGACCGAAGCATTGCAGCTAATGAGCCCGGGAGCCAAATACAAACTCTATATTCCGCACCAGCTTGCCTATGGCGAAGCCGGAGCCGGGGACGTCATTAAACCGAATACCACCCTGATTTTTGAAGTTGAACTACTGGAGATTCTGTAAGACTTTATGGCAACACTTAAACCATTTCGGGGCCTGCGCCCCAGCCGGGAGCTGGCTGAAAAAGTCGCTGCTCCTCCCTATGATGTTCTCAGCAGCGATGAAGCGCGCCAGATGGCGCAGGGTAATCCCGTCAGCTTCCTGCATGTGAATAAACCCGAGATTGATCTGGACCCTGCCATTGATGTGCATGATGACCGTGTCTACGCCAAAGGCAGGGAAAACCTTGAGGCTTTCAAACGCGACGGTGTATTGAGCCAGGATGAAAAGCCGCATTACTATGTGTATCGCCAGGTGATGGGCGAGCATGTACAGACCGGTCTGGTGGCAGTGGCTTCTGTTGAAGAATACGAGCAGAACCTGATCAAGAAGCACGAATTTACCCGTCCGGAAAAGGAAGATGACCGCGTCAAACATATGGATGTCGTCAATGCCCAGGTAGGTCCGGTCTTTCTGACCTTTGAAGCGGAAGCCTCCATTGATGCCATGCTGGCAGAGATCACCGAACAGGAAGCCGAATATGACTTTATCCTGAATGATGGTATCCGCCATGTATTGTGGCTGGTGGATGATGCAGAGAAAATCAGCGCGATTGAAAAGGCCTTTGACAGGATTCCCTGCCTGTATGTGGCAGACGGTCATCATCGTTCAGCGGCAGCGACACGCGTCAGGAATATGCGCCAGCAGGCCAACTCTGGGCATCAAGGTGACGAAGCCTATAATTTTTTTCTGGTGGTGGTATTCCCACATGACCAGATGCAGATACTTGACTACAACCGTGCCGTCACTGACCTGAATGGTCTCAGTGAAGAAGCCTTTCTGGAAGCGGTGGAAAGCAAATTCGAGATCAGCAAACAGGATGAGGCCTGCAAACCGCAAGCCCTGCATGAATTTGGCATGTACATGGACGGCCACTGGTATTCACTCAAAGTCCGCGACGGTCTTGTGGATGAAAATGATCCGGTAGCGCGACTCGATGTAGCAGTCCTGCAGGATAATATCCTCAAGCCTTTGCTGGGAATCGAAAATCCCCGTGTTGATAAGCGCATTGATTTTATCGGCGGTATTCGCGGGATGGCCGAGCTTGAAAGACGTGTCGACAAAGGTGATTTCAAGGTCGCCTTTTCCTGCTATCCGACGTCCATTGAGCATCTGATGGCGATTGCCGATGCCGGCGAAGTCATGCCGCCGAAATCAACCTGGTTTGAACCCAAGCTGCGCAGTGGACTGGTGATACATTCGCTCGAATAGCCCTGGCAAGCCTAATTACAGGGTCGAATGCCCGAGAGGGTAATCGGCGCCAGGGTCCTGACCAGTTCCAGAAAATTCTGCAGCCAGGGAGCTGAATCTTCCAGTGTGGCGGCATACAGCCGACACCACAGACCCTGTTTCCCCAGTGGCAATGTCCTGATATACCCCTGATCCGCCTGTGGCTGCACTGACCAGGTTGGCAACATGCTCAGTCCACGGCCACTGGCCGTCAGCTGGATTATTGCCAGGGTCAGTTCGGCTGTGCGACGGGCTCTGGGAGCGACACCCGCAGGCCGCAGGAAATGCCGGATACCATCGAGCATGTTGTCCTCAACCGGATAATGAATCAGGGTTTCTTCGGCGAAATCCTCTGGTTTGAGGAAGGCGCGGCCGGCAACAGGATGATTGGGAGAACAGCAGCCGACCATCTCAAAGTCAAACATCGGGTGGTAGATCACGCCTTCACGCTGATCGGGTTCGGTATGCACGGCCAGATCCGCCTCGTCAGTCAGCAGCAGGGCGACCGGGTCCGGAGTCAGTCCGGAAACCAGGTCCTGTTCCACTTCCGGCCATTGATCGCGGAATTTATCCATGGTGGGCATGAGCCAGTCGAAACAGCTGTGACATTCAATGGCAATACGCAGACGACCCACGGAACCGGCAGCAATTCTTGATATATCGCGTTCAGCCGATTCGATCTGCGGCAGGGTTTGCCGGGCCAGATTGAGCAGGCGTTCACCTGCCGGGGTGAAGCGGATCGGGTTGCTTTTGCGTTCAAACAGGCTGGTGGCGTAATACTCTTCCAGATGTTTGATCTGCTGGGAGAGTGCGGACTGTGTGACATGAATGTATTCCGCTGTCTTGGACAGGGTGCCGGTATCGGCCAGGGTTTTAAGCAGACGCAGATGACGAAATTCCAGTGGTGATCGCATTATTTTAGTTTTCTTACAGTTATGATTAGAAAAATTAATATTATTTATAAATTTATATAATTTGACCTTATAATTAAATTTATGGATGATAGCAAGCGATTTTAACTTCAGGATGACTAATTATTTCATGAGCTTTACTGATAAAAACGAGAAAGTATCTGTTTCATTTGAATTTTTTCCACCTGCTGATTTAAGCAAAGCGGATAATTTCTGGGACTCTGTCGAGAATCTGGCAAAACTGCAGCCGGATTTTATTTCCCTGACTTACGGGGCAGGGGGATCTACCCGTGAACGCAGCCTGGAAATTCTCAAACGTCTGGTAGCAGACACCAGCCTGACCCCGGTTGCCCACCTGACCTGTGTCGCAGTAAGTAAAGACGAGGCCAATGAAATGGCGCGCCAGTTTCATGAGATTGGCATCAGGCGGCTGGTAGTGCTGCGGGGTGACCCTCCCGAAGGCGATAATCTGTCGACGGTACATCCTGATGGTTATGCCAATGCGACCGAATTCATGCATGGCCTGAACAAAATTGCCGATTTTGACATGAGCGTTGCCGCCTACCCGGAAATTCATCCTGAATCACCGAACATGGAGCATGAAATTGAAGTCCTCAAGCAGAAGGTTGATGCCGGTGCCAGGCGCTTTATTACACAGTTTTTCTTTGACTGCGATGTTTATCTGCGCTTTGTGGAAAAAGCCCGGGCAGCCGGTATCGATATTCCGATTATTCCGGGCATTCTGCCGATCGTGAATTTTAATCGGGTTCGTGGCTTTGCCGAGAGTTGTGGTGCGTCAATTCCCCCCTGGCTGGAGAAATTATTTGAAGGTGTCGAACCTTCCTCGACCATCAATAACATGCTGGCCGCATCGGTACTGATTGATCAGTGCAATACTTTATACGATGCCGGCGTACGCAATTTTCATTTCTATACGCTGAATAAATCAGAATTAACACGTGCTGTGTGTAAAACACTAGGCATACAAGAAAAGGATACAAAGTAGTAATGTCGCATCAGGAATTATTTACCGAAACTCTGCAACAACGCATTCTGTTTCTCGATGGTGCCATGGGCACCATGATTCAGGGGCATAAATTTGAAGAAGCTGATTTTCGCGGTGAGCGCTTCAGGGATGTCGATAATGAATTACGCGGCAATAACGATTTGCTGAGTATCACGGCCCCGGACACGATCAAGGATATTCATCGGCAATACCTGGAAGCCGGTGCGGATATTCTCAAAACCAATACATTCAATTCAACCGGGATTGCGCAGGCGGATTACAATCTCAGTGACCTGGCTTATGAGCTGAATGTTGCCGGTGCCCGACTGGCGCATGAAGCCATCAATGAGTACCAGAAAGAAAATAATCGTCCCTGCTGGGTTGCCGGCGTGCTTGGGCCAACCAATCGTACTGCGTCAATTTCACCCAATGTCGAGGATCCGGGTTACCGGGCAGTTTCCTTTGACGAGCTGTTTGAAGATTACAGCAAAGCCATAAAAGGGCTTTATGACGGTGGTGCCGACATTATTCTGATCGAGACTGTTTTCGATACCCTGAATGCCAAGGCGGCCATTGCGGCGGTGAAAAATTTTGAAGCCGAGCATGAGATCACTCTACCGCTGATGATTTCCGGCACCATAACCGACCAGAGTGGTCGTACCCTGAGCGGGCAGGTGGTAGAAGCCTTTTATAATTCCGTGGCCCATGCCGGTGCTGTCAGCATCGGGCTTAACTGTGCGCTGGGTGCTGAACAGTTGCGCCAGTATGTCGATGATTTATCGCGGGTGGCGGAGATCAATGTCTCCTGTCACCCCAATGCCGGTTTGCCCAATGAGATGGGCGGTTATGATCAGAGTCCCGATCACATGGCCGGACTGATCAGTGAATTTGCCGAATCGGGGCTGGTCAATATTGTCGGTGGCTGTTGCGGCACGACGCCTGAACATATTGCCGCGATCCGAAAAAAAGTTGCAACAAAAGCGCCGCGTAAAATTCCTGAAGCCCAGCCGGTTTGCCGTCTGTCCGGCCTGGAACCGGTGACGCTGACCCGGGAAAGCAATTTCGTCAATGTCGGTGAACGTACCAACGTGACCGGCTCCAAGCGTTTTGAAACCCTGATTGTCAGCGAGGATTACGATACGGCTATTTCCGTGGCCAGAGATCAGGTCGAAGGCGGCGCACAGATCATTGACGTCAACATGGATGAAGGCATGCTGGATTCCGCCGCGGCCATGAAAAAGTTTCTCAACCTGATTGCTGCTGAGCCGGATGTTGCCCGGGTGCCGGTTATGGTCGATTCCTCCAAATGGACAGTAATCGAAGAAGGCCTGAAATGTATTCAGGGCAAGGGCATCGTCAATTCAATCTCCCTCAAGGAAGGCGAAGCACAGTTTCTGCAACAGGCACGCCTGGTCAAACGTTACGGTGCTGCCGTCGTGGTCATGGCTTTCGATGAACAGGGGCAGGCCGATACCTTTGAGCGTAAGACTGAAATCTGTGCGCGCGCCTACAAGCTGCTCACGGAAGAAGTCGGTATTCCGCCGCAGGATATTATTTTCGATCCGAACATTTTTGCCGTAGCGACCGGTATTGCCGAACATAATGGTTACGGTAAGGCTTTCATCGAGGCCACTGCCTGGATCAAAAAGAATTTACCTTACGCCAAAGTCTCCGGCGGAGTCTCCAACCTGTCGTTCTCATTTCGTGGCAATAATGCCCTGCGTGAAGCCATGCATTCGGTATTTCTGTATCACGCCATCAAGGCGGGCATGGATATGGCCATCGTCAATGCCGGGAAATTGCTGGTGTACGAGGACATTGATGAAAAACTGCGTGAAGCGATTGAAGATGTGATTTTTAATCGTCGCGAAGATGCCGGTGAGCGTCTGCTGGAGATGGCGACTACCGTTGTCAGTGAAGAAAAGGATGAAAAAGCTGCCGAACTCTGGCGTGAAGAAAGCGTGGAAAAACGCCTGGAATACTCCCTGGTGCACGGCATTGATAAATATGTTGTGGAGGACAGTCAGGAAGCCTATGAAAAGCTGGGAGAAGCCATCAAGGTCATTGAAGGACCGCTGATGGACGGCATGAATATTGTCGGCGACCTCTTTGGTTCCGGCAAAATGTTTTTGCCGCAGGTGGTGAAAAGTGCGCGGGTGATGAAGAAATCCGTGGCGCATCTGGAACCTTATATTCTAAACGCCAAAAAAGAAGCCCGGGAAAATGCGGGGACTATCGTGATTGCGACCGCCAAGGGCGATGTACATGATATCGGGAAAAATATTGTTGGGGTGGTCCTGAGCTGCAACGGTTACCGCGTTGTTGACCTGGGAGTCATGGTCCCGAGTCAGAAAATCCTGCAGGCTGTGCGTGATGAAAAAGCCGACATCGTCGGTATTTCCGGACTGATTACCCCGAGTCTGGATGAAATGGTGCACGTGGCCGCCGAGCTGGAACGGGAAGGCTTCAGTCTGCCGCTGCTGATTGGTGGTGCAACAACCTCGCGAATTCATACGGCGGTAAAAATTGAAGAGAAATACAGTGGTCCGACCATTCATGTGCTGGATGCCTCACGTTCTGTAGGTGTGGCCGGGAAATTACTGGGTGATAAGAAGGACGCCTACCTGCAGGAAATCCGCGAAGAATACGAGGGCTTGAGAGAGCGCCGCGCGCGCAAGGAAAGTTCGCGCAATATGCTGACGCTGGAACAGGCCCGCAGTAATAAGCCGGAAATAGACTGGAATGCCTACACACCCCCGCAGCCGGCATTTACCGGGCTCAAAGTCTTTGAAGATTATGATTTACAGACACTGATTGATCACTTCGACTGGTCACCGTTTTTCATGAGCTGGGAGCTGGCCGGCAAGTTTCCGAAAATTCTTGATGACGAAGTGGTTGGAGAGAGCGCCCGCAACCTTTATGAAGATGCCCAGGAAATGCTCAAAGAACTGGTCGAGAAGAAACTGATCACCCCGAAAGGCGTCATAGGTTTCTGGCCGGTTAACGCAGTCGGTGATGACATCGAGCTGTATGCCGATGATGAACGCAAGGAAGTACAAACGGTACTGCATAGTCTGCGTCAGCAACTCGAACAGCGCCGCGAAGGCAAAGCCAATTATGCCCTGGCCGATTTCATTGCGCCGAAAGACAGTGGCAAGCCAGACTGGATCGGCGGCTTTGCCGTCACGGCCGGTCAGGAAGTCGAAGCCATGGCAGAAAAATACAAGCAGGAAAACGATGATTACCGGGCCATCATGTTGCTGGCACTGGCTGACCGTTTTGCCGAAGCCTTTGCCGAATCCATGCATCAGCGGGTGCGTAAAGAATTCTGGGGCTATGCCAGTGATGAAACCTTCAGTAACGCGGAGCTGATCAAGGAGCAGTATCAGGGTATTCGACCGGCGGCTGGTTATCCGGCCTGTCCGGATCATACCGAGAAAGGCGCACTGTTTGATTTGCTGCAGGCAGAACAGAAAGCCGGCATCAAGCTCACCGAAAGTTACGCCATGATGCCTGCTGCTTCCGTCAGTGGTCTGTATTTTTCGCATCCGGACAGTCGCTACTTTGCCGTGCAGAAAATTGCCGATGACCAGCTGAAAGATTATGCTGAACGCAAAGGCTGGTCCGGGGATGAAGCCAGACGCTGGCTGAGCCCGGTACTGGCTGATTAAATCGCTCTGATCTGGAACTGCTTTAGCTGCTTATTGTTCCGGATTATAATTTGCAGTCGATAATACCCGGTGGGTGTAGAAAGCTTTCTCAACACCCAAGTATTAGTTTTTGCTTGAGGGTGCGCCTGCATGCCCTACAAAATCGATATTCAGAAACAGAGTGATCATCTGCGCGTAGAGGTGTCAGGCGAGCGTACTGAAGATTCAGCAGAACAGAATGCCCGTGAACTCTGGCGCAAGCTGATCGATTTGTGCTGGAAGTATGAATTACGAAAAATTCTTGCTATTAGCTCATTGAGTGGGCGTTTTCCGACCTCTGGTGTGTTTAATATAGCCAGTAATCCCCAGGAGTTGGGTGTGGATTTATCATTTCGGATTGCACTGGTTGAACTTAATGAAGAGTCTCTTGAAGATATGCGATTCGCTGAATCGGTTGCGTTGAATCGGGGAGCTCAATTCCAGGTATTTGATAATGAGGCTGAAGCAAAAACCTGGTTATTTGAGGGTTGATCGAATACTCGATTCTGTATTGATTAAAACCTGCCCCTGATTCTTTGATACTATGGCTGGCAGTTAGCAAAGAATCATCTGAATTTGAATGTCATGCTGCCAATCCTGAAAAGACTAAGCCTTGTACTGCTGCTGGTCAGTCAAAGCCTGCTGGCCCAGACATCCGTCTGGCAGGCCAGTAATGGCGAGAATACCGTATATCTGGCCGGTACGGTGCATATGCTCAGAGCTGCTGATTACCCCTTACCAGCGGCTTTTGATCAGGCCTATGCCCAGGCTGATGCGCTTTATTTCGAAATCAATATCGATGACATGAATGCCGTTGGGGCACAGATGACCCTGATGGAGCAACTGATGTATACCGATGGCCGAAATATTGAGAGCGTGCTGAGCCCGGAAGCCTATGATGCCCTGACCACCTTTACTGCAGATCTGGGTGTGCCGATGATGATTCTGCAGAACATGAAACCCGGCATGCTGGTCAGTACTCTTGAAATTCTCAGTATGCAGCAGCTTGGTTTTACGCCGCAGGGTGTCGACATGTATTTTCATCAGCGAGCCAAAGCAGATGGCAAAGCCATTGCCGGCTTTGAAACGGTCGAACAACAGATTGATTTCCTGGCCGGAATGGGAGTAGGCGAGGAAAGCGAGTTCATCATGATGTCGCTGGAGGAACTGGAAAAAATCTCCACTGATATTGAAGTGCTGGTGGGTCCCTGGCGCAGTGGTAACACGCAGCAAATGAATGAACTGTTTGTTGAGTCGATGAAAAACTCGGCTCCGGATGCTTACGACCTGTTAATGGCAAGCCGGAACCTGGACTGGATGCCGGAAATCGAAGCCATGTTTGAGGATGCCGATACGGAGCTGGTACTGGTCGGCGTTGCTCACCTGATCGGTGAAGATGGTCTGATTCAGATGCTGGAAAACCGGGGATACCGGTTAAATCAGCTTTAGTCTCAACACCGGGTTGACATATAAACATCAGAGGAGCATGATGCGCTGCCTGTTCAGACAGGATTTTTTTATCAGGCTTTTATTTAAAAATTTGAAAATGAAACTAAATACACTTCATCAATACAGCACTTATTACGCCGGTATTGCAGCGCCGTCGGTACTTTCCATGAGTATCGCCATGGCCAAGCTATGGGTGCGTATGTGCACCTGTTGCGGAAGGAGTATTTGTCAGAACTGATTGATTTAATGAATTGAGTTTACAAAAGCCTTCCGGACCCGGTCCCGAAGGCTTTTTTATTGTCCATACTGTCACAAACCAGCAATAAGCAGAAACAATATTTAACCCTTCGTGACTCGGCACTCCGGAAGCCTTTTTAAAGCTTATAACAGGAGAGAGTCGTGCAAGATGCCCTGCAAAAAAATATAAAAACCATTTACTGGATGAGCTTTTTCCAGTGCGCGATGGTGGTCACTGCGGTGTTCGTCCCCTTACTGCAGCGTCATGGCTTGACGATGGCGCAGGTGCTGCAGACCCAGGCTTTGTTTGCGCTGATGATAGCTGCATTTGAAGTGCCGAGTGGCTATCTGGCTGACCTGTGGGGGCGTCGTAATGCCATTATACTCGGGCAGTTGAGTACAGCAGTGGCTTTTTTCCTGCTGATTTTCGCTGACAGCTTTGTCGATTTTCTGGTTTATGAAGCCCTGATGGGACTGGGACTGAGTCTGTGTTCAGGTGCCGACCTGGCATTGGTTTATGACAGCCAGATAGCCCTGAATGCTGAGGATGAAGTGCATGCGGAAAATCCGGGCAAGCACATTGCCCGGCTGGTCAGCCTGGAAGGCTGGGCAGGTGCCTTTGCTGCTGTTGTCACCAGTATTCTGACGCTGTGGTCGCTGGATGCAATTCTCTGGATGCAGGCATTTATTGCTTGCCTTGGTCTGTATTGCGCGCTGAATTTAAGTGAGGCTCCGCGTCAGACTTCAGTGAGCGGGCATCAGGAAAACTTTCGCAAAGTCGCTGCCACGATTCTGTATCAGCCGCTGGTCCTGTGGACTTCGCTGGCAATCATCGTATTCAGTCTGGCAGCGCTGTATGGCTTCTGGTTAATTCAGACCTACTGGGAATTGCAGGGCGTGCCACTGACATGGTTTGGCCTGATCTGGGCATTGCATTGTGTCGCCCGTGCGCTTATTGCCAATTATGCGCACGCACTCGAAGCACGCTTTGGCTGGCAGAAGATATTTATGTTCACGGCATTGCTGCCTTTTGCTGCCTACCTGATCATGGCACTGCTTGGTGGACCGGTCGGCGTACTGTTTGGGCTGGCATTCCCGCTTTGTCGTGGCCTGAACATGGTAATTTTTTACGATGCCCTGAATAAAAGACTGGATGCTGAATTCCGTGCCACGGTGAATTCCCTGGTCAGTCTGGGAATGCGCAGTATTTTTATTGTGACCGGACCGGTGTTGGGTTTCGTGGTAGACAGATACGGGGTCAACCTCAGTCTGATGGTGCTGGCTGCATGGTTTTTACCAACAGTGGCTTTTGTTCTGTTCGGCCTGGCCAGACAGATTAATAAAAGTACTGAACAGCTTGCAATTCAGCCCGGACAAATTGCCTGAACCCTTTCGGCGTATTATGCTGTGTTCACGGGGAGGGGACATTGTTGTCGTTAATGAAACGAAGGAGAACAGATGTCTATAGTCAAAATTGCAATAAACGGTTTCGGCAGAATCGGCCGAATGGTATTCAGGCATGCCCTACACAGGGATGATGTCGAAGTTGTTGCCATCAATGACATGCTTGCCCCCGAGCAACTGCTTTATCTGCTACGCTATGATTCGGTGCATGGTTCGCTATCGGCAAGCGTTGAGCTTGCTGATGGCAAACTGAGTGTTGAAGGTCGGCAGATTCGCCTGAGTGCTGAAAAGCAGCCCTCAAAGCTGGACTGGTCGTCCGTAAATGCCGATGTTGTCATCGAATGTACCGGCCTGTTTACGGCTAAAGAAGATGCTTCCGGACACCTGCAGGCCGGAGCGAAAAAAGTCGTTATTTCCGCACCCTCTGCTGATGCACCTATGTTTGTTATGGGTGTCAATCATCGGCAATTGCGGGCAGATGAGCTGGTCATTTCCAACGCCTCCTGTACCACCAACTGTCTGGCACCGCTGGCAAAAGTCATCAACGACTGTTTTGGTATTGAGGAAGGGCTGATGACAACGGTCCATGCAGTGACCGCCTCTCAAACGACCGTCGATGGTGCCAGTGGCAAGGATTATCGTGGCGGCCGCAGTGCCTTGCTGAACATTATTCCGGCCAGTACCGGGGCCGCCAAAGCCGTTGGTAAAGTGATACCGGCATTGAATGGTAAATTAACCGGCATGGCTTTGCGGGTCCCCACAGCAGATGTTTCCGTGGTTGACCTGACTGTGCGCCTGCAGAAGGCAACAGACTATGAAGCAATAAAAAAGGCTGTCAGGGCCGCTGCTGACGGGGAGCTGAAAGGGATTCTTGCTTATACGGAAGATGCTGTGGTGTCCCAGGATTTTATTGGTGACAGACGCAGCAGTATTTTTGATGCCAGTGCCGGTATCGCCTTGAATGATAAATTTTTCAAGCTGATTGCCTGGTATGACAATGAGACGGCCTATGCTGACCGACTGCTGGATCTTGGTGTTTATGCCATGAAGTTAAAGGCAGTGTGATTTTCAGCAATTCTACACTGCGAGGCTCTGACCGGAGGGCTGCTCACTCTGGTCAGAGCTGGTGATATCTGCACTATATTTACGCAGAATAATTTACGCAGAATAATTTACGCAGTCTAATGAGGTCTATTGACTAGAGTTCTCTTGCAGCCTCCAGCACATAGCTGAGGTCGGGTCGCTCACGAAAGTTTTCTTCAGCAAATTTACGCAAAATCGTACCGTCCGGACTGAGTAGCATGATCCCGGGTTGTGGAATACCGTAGGCGAAACTGTCCGGTTCGGGGTCCGGGTTGCGGATACCTAAAGCATTGACATGCCTGATCGCCTCATCATGCAGCATGGTGAAACCGACATTGAAGTCCAGTTCAACAATTTTCAGCGTGGCAACCGGGTCATAAGTCATGGAAGCGATATTGAATCCCAGTGCTTCCATGTCAGCCTGAATGGCCGTGATATCTTCCAGCTGGGCTTTGCAGAACGGGCACCAGTCAAAAGAACGACTGAAAAACAGCATCAGTCCTTTTTCGCCACTGAGGGAGTCCAGAGTCTGGACATTGCTATTCTGGTCAGGGGCTTCAAGTAGCGGAATCATCGAGCCCTCAGGAAAGTCAGGTGCCCAGTTAAATTCCTGCGCCAGAACTGCCTGAGTGCAGAACAACAGAAACACTGAAATCATGCTTTTTTTTATGCTCCAATTCAGGAGCCTGGTAACTGACATAGCCTGCCTCATCTATAAAGTGACTGCTGTCTCTAGTGAGAAGTCAGCGTCGGGTTTGTTACAACTCAACATAAATGATGACAGAACAGTAGCTGTTTTACCATTCGGCTCTCTATTCACTGCCGGCAAAACGGGCTCTGCTTGTTAATAACCGAGTACATCTCCCCGGGTGGATTCAGCGATTGCTGCAGCTTCGCTAATGAGTGTTTCAGGAACATTGAGCTCCTGCAAAGTAGCGCCCAGGTTTTCCATCACTGCGTCAAAATGACTGCCATCCAGGCCCTGTTTAACCAGACGGGAATGGGCATTGCGCATGCCTCTGCCGGAATAATTGTTGGGTCCACCAAAGGCAAAAGTCAGAAAAGCTTTTTGTTTTTTCGCCTGCTTGTCCATATCCAGGCCTGTAAAAAAGCTGTTAATACGATCATCAGCCAAAACTTTCTGATAAAAAATGTCTACGGCTGCATCAACGGCGGCTTCACCACCCAGTTTTTCATACAGGGATTCACTCATTGTCTGTATCCTGATTTGATTAAAGATGTGTGAATAATACATTTTTAAATTGATAGCTCCTTGAGTTGTGTCAAAAGGGCTTATATCTTTTTATAAATGATAATAGTTCTCATTTGTATTTACATTCTCATAAAACTATGCGTAAATACCAACCCTCTTCTGATACAGCAAACAATTTGAGGTAAGTATGAATATCAAACAATTTTCATTCGGGACCGGGAGTGTTTTACTCGCGCTCTCTTCAAGTCTGGGGTCCGTACCGGTTTTGGCACAGGAAGGCAGAATTGAAGAAATTTCCATTATCGGTACGCGCACATTGCGCGAGAGTCGTGGTGCCACCGGCCTGCAGCTTTCGGTATTTGACACCCCGCAGTCGGTCAGCCTGATTGATAACGATTTTATGGAAGGTTTCGGTCTGAATGAGGTAAATGATGTCCTGAAACTGACTACCGGAGTCAATGTCGAAGAAGTTGAGACTGACCGTACCTACTATAATTCCCGGGGTTTTGATATTAAAAGTATGCAGGTAGACGGTCATGGTCTGCCTTTTACCTGGAACGTTCACGGGGAGCTGGATACGGTAATCTATGAGCGGGTTGAAGTTATTCGTGGTGCCAACGGTTTACTGACTGGAACCGGTAATCCGTCCGGTACCATTAATTATGTGCGTAAACGTCCGACCAACGATTTCCAGGGCAGCATCAAACTGACCCAGGGTTCATGGTCCAATTCCCGTGCCGAACTGGATATCTCAATACCTTTTACTGACAGCGGATCCTGGGCGGGACGTGCCATCGTTGCCGGCGTAGATAAGGAATCATATCTGCGTGATAACGAACAGCAGCGACAGATTTTTTATGGCGTGATAGACGGCCAGCTTACCCGCAATTCAACCCTGGCACTTGGTTATACCCATCACCGGAATGATTCTGATGGTGTTATGTGGGGGGCATTGCAGCTGATTTATGATGATGGGACGCCCACTGATTTTGATGTTTCTTCTTCCACAACCATGGACTGGACCTACTGGACTTCCACTTCCCGGAATGCTTTTGCCGAGTTACAGGTAGATCTGGCCTGGGGCTGGGAATGGACAACGACGCTCAACTACAACGATGAAGAAAGTGATGATGAGCTCTTCTACACTTACGGAACGCTGAACCAGGCCAGCGGACTGGGCCTGTTTGGCTGGCCGGGCAAATATGTCAGCTCAGTGGAACAGAAACTGATTGATTCGACCCTGGCAGGCTCCTTCAGCCTGGGTGGCAGGGAACATGAACTGTTCATGGGTTTAAATATCAGTCAGTCCAAAAACGGCTATCTGGATCACAGTATTCCGGCAACTGATCCTGCCTGGGGTGCCTTGCCGGCCTTTCCGGGCTGGGACGGCTCTGAAATTGCCCGACCCGATTTTCAGTCGCCTTTTGTAGCACAGGACTTTGATATCGATGTAAACCGTTTCTATATTGCCAGTAACTGGAGCCTGAATGATGCAATGAATCTGATCGTTGGGGCCAATGTCATAGACACTGAAGCTTCCGGTGACAGTTTCGGTTCCCCGATGAACTGGTCCGAGACGGAAGCCAGCCCCTATATCGGTCTTGTTTATGCTCTGGGTGAATCAGTCAACCTGTATGCCAGTTACAGTGATATTTACGAACCACAGGCTGAATTGACAGCCAGCCTGAACAACATCGGGCCGGCAGAGGGCAAGAGCTTTGAGGGTGGTATCAAGGCGGAATTCTTCGCAGGTGGATTGCTGACTTCTGCTTCCGTGTTCAAGGCAGAACAGGATAATTATGCCGAGTATGCCGGTTTCGATGCCGGCAGCGGGCTTTCCTATTATGCCGGAACGGAAGTGAACTCACAGGGATTTGAACTGGAAGCCAGCGGGCGTATTCATGATGCAGTGATTTTACAGGCCGGATTTACCCAGCTTGATCTGGAAGGGCAAAACGGCAGCACAGTACGTAGCTATGTGCCTGAAAGAACCCTGAAAGCCGGTGCACGTTTCTTCCCGCTGGCCAATCTGGAACTTGGTGCAAGCTATCGCTGGCAGAGTGATATCTATACGGGTACGGCGCCAATGCGTATCAGCCAGGACAGTTACGGAATCCTTTCAGCCTATGCTGATTATGATTTTAATGATGCGCTGAACATTGCATTAAATATTAATAATCTGGGCGATGAAAAATACCTTAACAGTCTGTACTGGGATCAGAATTATTTTGGTGCCCCGAGACACTACAGCCTGTCACTGAAGTACAGTTTCTAGTCTGATGATTCTGCTTGCCCTGATCATTTCCTGCCTTGCCGCCGGCTGTCTTTTTGCCAGCTGGCGCAGCAGGCAGATTGAACTGCTTAACTGGATTGGCTGGCTGCTGACTTTTTCTTCAGCGTATTTCTGGAGTATTGCGCTGGGCCCGGAATTCGGGACTGTTTACGCCTTCCTGATTTTCACTTGTGTGATCTGGATACTGGTCTGGCGCAACCGGCAGGAAGCCGAAAGGGTCAATGATGCCAGACCCGTCCGGCATCAACTGACACGACCTTCCATTGTGCAAGTGGCAAGAAACTCTGCCCTGTTTGTGCTGGCGGTTCCGGTCACCGGGCTTGTATCACTGATGCTGAGTCTGGTGCTGGTCTGGTTTTTTCCCTTGACGATGCTGAATAAAGTCACCACGGCAATTTTTATAATGCCATTGATCTGGGGTGGATTCAGCACCTGGATTATCGCGGATAGCCGTTTGTGGCTCACAGCATTGTCCAGTCTGGGATTGTTAATCCTTTTATGTCTGCTGGTATTTATTCTGTTATGAAAATTTCTCTTCCTGCCAATCTGGTCAGGCGTTCCCTGGCAAGTCATTCATGGCTTGGTCTTTTGCTTGGCATGCTCATGTACCTGATTTGTCTGAGTGGAACAATTGTTATCTTTTATGAGGAAATTGAGCGCTGGGAGCAGCCGCTGGCTGAGGAGTATCAGGCCATGGATCCGGAATTGATTGAGCATGCCTTCAATGAATTCATGACAGACGGGCCGACGGATGTGACCGAACATATGTATGTGGTTTATCCGAGCGCGCAGATTCCGCGGGTAAAACTTTCCAGTGATGCCGAAGGCTGGTATCTGAATGCAGACGGGTCCCTGGGAGAAGCGGCTTATGATGATTATTCCGCCTTGCTCACCGGTCTGCATCTGAATCTGCATCTGCCGCTGAATATCGGCATTGTCCTGGTCAGTGCTATCGGTGCCTTGCTTTGCGGCCTGATCATCAGTGGGTTTTTAAGCCATCCCTCCATCATCAGGGATGCCTTCAAATTACGCCTGAATAAGAACAGCAGGGTGGGGCAGGTGGATATTCACAATCGTCTCAGTGTCTGGGGCTCGCCTTTTTATCTGATGATCGCAGTAACCGGGGCGTATTATGGCTTTATTCTGATTCTGGCCTCCCTGTTTGCCGAAGCCGCAGATACAAGCAGCCAGGAATTGATCGACACGGTGTTTCCGCCGGAACCGGTGCTGGAAAACCAGGAAGCTGTTACAAATCTGGCCGCTGCAATGGAGACAGTTGCAGAACTATCTCCTGAAGGCGAGTTATTGTTTCTGGTGGTACATGATGCCGATACGGAAAACCGTTTTATGGAATTTTACGTTCAGCAACCCGGGCGTCTGATCTATTCTGAGAACTATCGCTTTGACATGGCGGGTAATTACCTGGGTAGTGCTGGCTATTCCGATACCGAGACGGCCAAACAAATATTATATTCCGTGTATCGCATTCACTTTGGCCACTTTGGCGGCCTGCTTACCAAAATTCTATATACCATTTTCGGTTTTGCCCTCACCTGGGTATCGGTCAGCGGTATTAACATCTGGCTGGAAAAACGCAAAAAGCGCGACAGGCTCAATACCCTCTGGCCCGCGCTTGTTTGGGGAACCCCGCTGGCGCTGATTTTCGCTGCCTTTACCCAGGTTATTTTCCATCTGCCTTCTGTCCCGGTTTTCTGGCTGGTCCTGCTGGCCAGTCTGGTGCCGGGAATGCTGCAAGAGGATGAAGTACAACTCAAATCGCAAATGCAGATTTTGTGCGCTCTGGCCATACTGATTTTGCTTTGCAGCTATGCCATCAGGTTTGGCGGTTTTGCCCTGGCGCCGGCAGGTCTGGCAATAAACACGGTATTGCTGGGGCTGGCCTTGATATTTGTCAGCCTTGGCTTACGAAACTATCGTCGGTCGCAGCAAATACCGGTTTTTGCTGCAAGCTGAATCTTTTTGACTCACCTGTACATTTATACACTTTATTTCCCCGGGCGGAAGGTGGTTCCGGGGATATCCTGCCGTGAGGCTGGTAGAGGAATAAAAAAAAGGATAAAGTAAATGATAATGATTAACATTACGATTAAATTTTAATACAATGCTCTTTTATCCAAATCCATAGCAGGAGAGAACCGGTAAATGAAACGACTAACACCCGTCGCTATTGCAGTTGCGATCACAATGTCCCTGAGCACCAGTGCATCGGCGCAAGAAGCACTGGAAGCGCAAATTGAGGCTTTGCAGGCACAAATAGATGCTCTGCGAGCTCAGGTAGAAGAGACCTCAGCAGTGGCAGAAACCGCCATGGAAAGTGCTGAGGCCAACATGGTCAATAATATATCGGCTGGTGGACCGTCCGGCGTCAGTATCGGCGGCTACGGAGAGTTGCATTACAACAATCTGGACAGCGGTGAAGAAATTGATTTCCATCGCTTCGTGTTGTTTTTCGGCAACGAATTTACCGAGCGTCTACGTTTTTTCTCGGAAGTCGAGTTGGAGCATTCACTGGCTGGTGAAGGTGCACCCGGTGAAGTCGAGCTGGAGCAGGCCTATGTTGAATATGATTTCAATCCAAACCTTTCTGCGAAAGGTGGTTTGTTTCTGGTACCGGTGGGAATACTGAATGAAACCCATGAGCCTCCGACGTTTATGGGTGTGGAACGTAACCGGATAGAAAGTGAAATCATTCCTTCTACCTGGTGGGAAGCTGGTGCAGCAGTGAGTGGCCGTCATGAAAGCGGTTTTTCCTATGACCTGGCTTTGCATTCCGGCCTGGCAGTACCAACCACAGGTGGCAATGCCTACAGAATTCGCAGCGGCAGACAGAAAGTGGCTGAGGCCGATGCCAATGACCTGGCTTATACCGGCAGATTTCGTTATACCGGCATGCCGGGGCTGGAAGCAGCAGTGACCTTGCAGTACCAGGAAAATATTACCCAAAGTGCTGATCCCGATGCCAGTGCCACCCTTATTGAAGCCCATATCAATTACAACAGCGGTCCTTTTGGATTTCGTGCCATGGTCGCTGACTGGAGCATTGACGGGGCAACTGCTGAGGCGCTTGGCAAGGATTCCCAGAATGGTTTCTACCTTGAACCATCCTACAGTATTACTCCGGATTGGCGCATCTTCGCCCGTTATGGTGAATACAATACCTTTGACGGCATGCCGGGCTCCCAGGCAGTCGAGCAGACTGATTTCGGGGTTAACTGGTACCTGCATGAAGATGTCGTCATCAAAGCCGACATCATGAATATCAGTGGTGCCGCCGATGATGACGGTTTTAATCTTGGAGTGGGTTATCAGTTCTAGTTAAAATGAAACTTTTAACAGCTTCAGTTTTCCTTATCTCGTTAATGGTGACCCTGGGTGCCAGGGTTGCCATTGCCGCTGATGATCCGACTTTTGAATTATCCCATCAGGATTTTCTGCAGGAAGTTTTTGCCGGTGAGCCACCAGAATCCAAACCGGTATATATCCGCGGTGAACTTCGGCAGCAGGTTGAAACCATCCTGCAACACCGCACAACTTTCCTGCGTACACGCTACTGGATGAGAGATGATCTCTCTGTCTGGATTCTTGACGAAATTGGCAAAGACCAGCCGATCACCATTGCAGTAGTTGTCACTCATGAGCAACAGCAGTCGACAATTGAAGACGTGGAAGTGCTGGCTTTTCGCGAACCCAGAGGCTGGGAGGTTCGTCATGACTTTTTCACTGACCAGTTTCGTGGTGCCGGGCGTGATGCTTCAGGCAGAGGGCTGGATACCAGTATTGATGGCATCACCGGTGCCACCCTGTCGGTACGCGCCTTGCGTAAAGTAGCTGAAATAGCCTTGTTGCTGGATGAGCATGTCAGGCAGGAATGAATACCGGTACTCTGTAAGATAAATGCGGCCATTGAATGCTACATTGCAATAAGCCAATGAATCTGCTCGGCAAATCATTCCGTATCTCAATATCCAGGGAAGAATTGCCGGCATGAGAGTCATGGGTTTCTACTTCTGATGTCATGCCCAGCTTCTTTATCAAGTCATTGTTATCCAATAATATTTACTTATGAATTTAGTTAAAGCAAATACTGTCCTGGTAATCGGGACACTTTTGCTATTGCCAGAATATTCCCAGGCAAACGATATTATTCGTATCGGTACCGGTGCCAGAGCGGGGGGCATGGTGAATATCAGTGGCCTGTCCAGGGACGGCCTGAGTGCGCTGTCCGCCAACCCTGCTTATTTCACTCAGGTGGAAGAAGGCGTACAGCTGAATTTCACGGCGGTCTTTGTCGAATCAGGCTTTACTTCCTCACTGGGAGAAAAGGCAAAAGCGGACCGTGGCCCTGGATTCTTTCCCGATTTTGTCAAAGTCTGGAATGCAGCGGATTCCCCCTGGAGTTTTGCGGCAGGCGCTTTTACCCAGTCTGCCATGCGTGCCAGTTTTGAGTTTAATGATCCACCCGGCACCCTGGGGGTCACTTATGGCCGGCAAAGGCATGAATCGGAATATATTGTATTAAACGCCAGTGCGGCGGCTGCCTATCAGTTTAGTGAACGATTGTCGGTGGGGGTGCAGGCCGGTCTGGCCTATAACCGTAACCGCCTTGAGGCACCTTATATCTTTCAAAGTCATCCTGCACTGCAGGGACTGAAAGTGCTGGTGGATCTTGAAGCTGATGATTTTTCACCGGCCTTCCTCTTTGGTCTGGATTACCAGCTTGCCGAAAACCTCGGGATCAATCTGTCTTACAGTCCTGAAGTGGATTTTGCTGCGGAGGGGGACTTACAGGGTAATCTTTCAGCATTGGGGCTGGGTATCACGCCGGATTTTTTCTACCAGGCAGCGGTTGAAACCGGCTTGCCGGCTTTTTTCAGTGCTGGACTGAACTGGCAGCAAAGTGAACGGCTGGAACTGGGTTTTCAGCTTGACTGGATTAACTGGGCATCGCGTTTTGCCGAACTGCCAATAAGACTGAGCCAGGGTAACAACGCCGGTTTAAACGGAGTACTGGGCAGTTCCAGCCTGAATGACACCGCTCTGCTGGACTGGGATGATCAGTTTACGCTGCACCTTGGTGGCGAATATGACTATTCCGCTGCTCTTGAACTCAGGGCGGGCTATGAATACTCAAGCGTTGCGGTTCCGCAAAGTACCATGACTCCTTTAACCGCTTCAGTGCTGCAGCATGCCTTCAGCATCGGAGCCAGTCAGAATATGGGAGGCAACATGCTGGACTACTATTATCGGCTGAGTTTTTCAGCTGGCGATGAAAATATTTCCGCCACTTCGCTTCAGGGAAATGAGTACCGGGGCACACAAATTGATTTGCTTCTCCATAACATTGGTCTTACAGTTAATTTCTAACTTACTGAGATTCCGGCTTTGCCTTGAATAAAAAGCAGTCCGTCAGGACTACGAATAATAACGCGCCAGCCTATTTGAGTTCTGCTGAAGAAACCCGCGCTGTCGATGCAGCCTTTCGCAAGAATGATGCCCGTGCCGAACTGGTAACCTCCCTGGTATGGATGAGTGTGATAATTCTCACTTATGCCATTTTTCTCACCGGTTACCGCAATACGGTCGAGCCCTCACTGGTGCGTAACATCAGCCTGCTGGTTGCCATCATGCTGCCGGCTTTTGGCTTGCTGGTGGGTCTGATCAAGCTGGGCTATTACAGCCCGACCATGAAGTACATCAATATTTTTCTGCAGGTAACCCTGGTCTCTGGCGCCATATTTTTTGATTTTCTTTCCCAGGGTGCAAATTATGCGCTCAGCTCCATGCCGCCGATGGCCTATGCGCTGGTGCCCACAGTGACCGCATTTCGCATGCAGCCTTCGCTGGGTCTGTTTGCCGGCGCCATTGCCGCGCTGCAGTTTCTTTTGTTGTACTTTTTGATTATCCAGCCCGATGCCAGCCTGATTGCTGAAGTCCCCAGTCTCAGTGTTGAAGTCAGTATGATGAAGGTGGTGATTCTGTTTTCACTGGGAGTGGCCAGTGCTTTTGCGGCCAGAACCTTACGGGTTTACTTCATCGACTTCGGCAAGGCACAGGAAATACGTACCCGCCTGGAACGAAACTTCGGGCGCTTTGTTTCGCCGGAAATTGTTGAGCAGATCAATGAAAACCCGGACGGCATGATTCCCTCCGGGTATCAGGATGCTGCCATTATTTTCGGGGATATTCGTGGCTTTACTTCCTATGCTGCAGAGCATGACTCTGCAGAAGTAACACACCTGTTGAATGAATATTTTGAAATAGTCTGTGACATCATCGAGCAGGAAGGTGGCATGCTGAACAAATTCCTCGGGGATGGTTACCTGGCGCTCTTCGGTGTATACACTAATGATGAAAATCCCTGTCAGTCTGCAGCACGCGCAGTTTTGCGCATTGTCAGTGAAACCCAGGCCCTGCTTGAGCCACTGGGTCTGAGTAGCGGCAATGCTGGCAATTACGGCAAGGTCATTACCGGTGAGGTAGGTTCCAGCGGGCGCTGTGAATTTACGGCGATTGGTGAACCGGTAAACCTGGCAGCCAGACTTGAAGGTTTGAACAGTGAGCTGGGAACACGCTTTCTGGCATCAGCGAGTTTTATTGAACAACTGCCCGCAGAGGATTTCCATATCACTGGAAAAGGCTTGTATAAAATCAAGGGACTGACTCGTGAAGTGGAGGTCTACGTTGTAGAGAGCGTGGAAGATAGTCCTCAACACCTTAACAACTCTGCCTGAATCAAAGCCTGCGACGACTTGCCACAGCTTCTGACAGTGTCTCCAGTAATGGCTCGGTATCTTCCCAGCCCATGCAGGCATCAGTAATACTCTGCCCATAAACCAGATCTTCACCGGCAACGACTTTCTGATTGCCGGCGATCAGGTGGCTTTCCAGCATGATTCCGCGAATATGCTGTTCACCGTTGGCAATCTGTCCGGCTACATCCTGACAGACTATGATTTGTCGATCCGGGTCCTTGCCGGAATTGGCATGACTGCAGTCCACAACAAGTGCAGGATTAAGCCCGGCTTTTTCCAGTTTTACCGCTGCTTCCTGAATGCTGTCCGGGTCATAGTTTGTATGTTTTCCGCCGCGCAGAATCAGGTGGCAATCAACATTCCCGGCTGTTTGAAAAATCGCTGAATGGCCGCCCTTGGTCACGGAAAGAAAATGATGTGGATGCATGGCAGAGCCGATGGCGTCGACCGCAATCTGAATGTTGCCACTGGTGCCGTTTTTGAAACCAACCGGGCAGGAAAGACCGGATGCCAGTTCGCGATGACACTGGGATTCAGTGGTGCGGGCGCCAATAGCACCCCAGGAAATCAGGTCCGCCACATACTGCGGACTGATCAGATCAAGGTACTCAGTACCGGCCGGAATACCCATGTCGGCCAGGTCCAACAGTAATTTGCGTGCCTTACGCAGACCTTCATTGATCTGAAAACTGTTATCCAGATGCGGGTCATTAATCAGCCCTTTCCAGCCGACCGTGGTGCGCGGTTTTTCAAAATACACACGCATGATGACCAGCAGATTTTCCTGATACTTCTGCATGGGCACAATTAAACGCCTGGCGTAATCAAGGGCTGCTTCCGGGTCATGAATGGAACAGGGACCACTGATCACCAGCAGACGCTCATCACGGCCATGCAGAATATCCTGTATGGCCTTGCGGGTACGGGAAACAGTCTCTGAGGCTTTTTCAGATAATGGAAATTCATTGATGAGCTGCTCCGGTGAAAGGAGTTCCTTCATCGCGACAATGCGCAGGTCATCAGTTGTTTGCATATTCATTTCAGTTCAACTTTTCAATCGTAATGGAGAGTGAATGGCCATCTATATCAAAATTGTGCTGGCCACTGGCATCAACGTTGGCTAATTCTGTGGCCAGGGTTTCGCCGGCGATGTAATCATGGTGTTCACTGAGGACATTAGCCAGTTTCTCATCAGCAAGGTACTGCACTTTAATACGGTCAGAAACATTTAAATTCAAGTCTTTACGGGTTTTCTGGATGCGGTTGACCACTTCCCGGGCAAGGCCTTCGTTTATCAGTTCATCATTCAGTGCAATATCCATATCGATAGTGATAAAACGGTCAGATACAGCTTCGGTGCCCGCTTTGGCTTCCCGGAATATCAGCAGGTCATCACTGCTGAAGGATTCACCTTCCAGCACCAGCGAACCACTGTCCTGTGCAGCTTTCAACTCTGTAGCACCCAGCCTCTCGATCAGGTCCTTGAATTTTTTGAATTCCCTGCCCAGGCGTTTGCCCAGTACCGGGGCGTTGGGTCTGGCATAAAGCTCGATATAGTTTTCCTCGGCGGTGGAATATTCAATGCTTTTTACATTCAGCTCAGCCTTGATATAACTTTCCAGCCGTGCAATTTCATCCAGCAGGGACTGGTCTTCATGAATAATAGTGAGACGTGCCAGCGGAATCTTGGTTTTGATTTTCACCTGTTCACGTTTTTGTCTGCCGAGCAGGATAATACTCTGCATGCGGGCTACTGCATCTTCCAGCCTGGGTTGCATGAACTGTTCGTCAGCTACCGGGTAGTCACATAAATGTACTGACTTCGGCAGGTCTTTTGTTTCCGCAGCAAAGCCCTGCAGTTCGCGGTAAATATGTTCCGACAGAAAAGGGGCAAAGGGAGCCAGGCTGATATTCAGTTCACCGAGTACCTGGTACAGCACACTGAAGGCAGCATTTTTGTCAGCGTTCATGTCTTCAGTCCAGAAGCGAGAACGATTAAGGCGAATGTACCAGTTGGTCAGGTCTTCTATAAATTCGAACAGTGCCGGTACGACGTTATACAGTTTATATTCACTCATTTCCCTGGCGACACTGGCTTTGAGGGTCTGCAGTTTTGACAGAATCCACTGGTCAACGATGTTTTCATGTTGCACTGGTTGCTGACCGGACTGCCAGTTATCGGTCTCGGCATAGGTGCTGAGAAACCTGAATGAGTTATACCAGGGTAGCAGCACACGCCGGACCATGTCCTTGACGCCATCATCAGTGAAGCGCTGCTCTTCCGCTTTCACCAGACCGGAATTAATCAGATAAAGACGCAGGGCATCGGCACCGTATTTTTCCAGCAGAATATCCGGTGGCGTGTAATTCTGCAGCCGTTTGGACATCTTCTTGCCGTCTTCGGCCATGACAATGCCATTAACGATGACATTCTTGAATGAAGGTTTGTCATACAGCGCCGTACTCAGTACCAGCAGGGTATAGAACCAGCCCCGGGTCTGGTCCAGACCTTCGGCAATATATTCTGCCGGAAAACCTGCTTCAAAAAGTTCCTGATTTTCAAAAGGGTAATGCAGCTGGGCATAAGGCATGGATCCGGATTCAAACCAGCAGTCCAGCACTTCTTCGATGCGGCGATAGGTGCCTTCTTCGCCATCGATAGTGAAAGTGATTTCATCAACATATTCGCGATGTAAATCCTCCACTTTAATACCACTGTACTTTTGCAGTTCTTCAATGGAACCGATGCACAATCGCTTGTCACTGACATCATTGATCCAGATCGGAATTGGTGTGCCCCAGTAACGATTGCGGGAAATGCTCCAGTCGATGGCATTTTCCAGCCATTTGCCCATGCGCCCGTCCCTGATGTGCTCGGGCACCCAGTTGACCTGCTGGTTGCTGGCCATGATGCGCTCACGAATCTGCTCCACTTTGACATACCAGGATGGAATAGTGCGGTAAATAATTGGTGTATCCGATCGTGGGCAGAAAGGATAACTGTGTACGATGACATCCTGAATCAGCAACTTGCCTTCTTCCTTGAGTTGACGAATGATTGCCTTATCGGCTTCCTTGACATGGACTCCTGCATAATCACTGACTTCTTCAGTAAACCTGCCTTCGAAATCAACCGGGCAGACGAGGGCTTCCACGCCGTTATTTTTCATCACCCGGAAGTCATCCTCACCAAAAGCAGGGGCCTGATGCACGATGCCGGTACCACTATCCGCCGTTACATAATCATCGGAAAAAACCCTGAATGCTCCTTCTTTTTCCAGCTCACTGAAGTAAGGAAACATTGGTTCGTATTGTTTGCCGGCCAGTTCCCTGCCGGGAAGCTGTACAACAATGTCGAAGCTGTCGATGCCGGCTTTTTTCAACAGTTCTTCTGTCAGGGCTTCAGCAACATAAAAACTGATGCCGCGTTTTTCATCATGAATCTTGTTGTATATCACTTCATCGTTGACACACAAACCCAGATTGGAAGGCAGGGTCCAGGGGGTAGTGGTCCAGGCAGCAAGATAGGCATCTTCGTCTTTTAACCTGAAAAGAACGGTGACAGCAGGATCTTGCACATCCTGATAATTGGAACCGGCTTCAAAATTTGAAAGTACCGTACCCAGTGCAGTGGAGAAGGGCACTACCTTGACACCCTGATAGATCAGCTCTTTTTCCCAGAGTTGTTTGATTACCCACCAGACTGATTCCATGAACTCGGGATCCATGGTTTTGTAATCATGTTCAAAATCCACCCAGCGGCCGATGCGGGTAATGGTTTTTTCCCATTCAGCGGTATAGCGCTGAACGATACCGCGACATTCATCGTTATAGCCTTTGATGCCGAGTTTCTCGACAGCCTGCTGGGATGACATGCCCAGCGCTTTATCAATTTCATGCTCAATCGGCAGGCCATGACAGTCCCAGCCGAAACGGCGCTGCACATAAAAGCCTTTCATGGTGTAGTAGCGCGGAATAATGTCTTTCAGTGTTGAAGCCACCAGGTGACCATGATGTGGCAATCCGGTAGCGAAGGGCGGGCCGTCATAAAAAATATACGGTTTACCATTTTTGGTCTGCGTCAGAGATTCCTGGAAAATCTTTTCATCATTCCAGAAATTCAGCACCTGATGCTCGGCATCGACAAATGAGAAACTCTCACTTGAGGAGTTTGCCTGTTCTGTCACTTTCATTCTCCCAATAAAAAACCCGCCTGGGAGCGGGTTTTTCTAAATCTTTTTAACAAATAAGAAGCAATCCAACCCACTTTTCAGTGCTGAATAATAAATATAATTCCCGGATAGATTGTACTTGTTAACATGCTTGCAAAGGATAGCCGCTAATGGCCCCGAGAGCAAGGCCAAACAGCTCAGGGAATGTCAATCGGTAACAGAACGGCATCAATGGTTGAGCCGCTCGTTATAACGATATTGACCTCCCATTGACCAGGCTCATCGAAATAAATGTTATAGACCTCGTATTCTCCTCTACCAAGATGCGGGGTAATAATTGGCATATTGGGTAATATGGTCCGGGTTTCCGGGTGATAACCGTGAACTTCAATAATGGCATCACTGACCGGAGCGCGGGTTGCAGTGCGAATATAGAGTGTCCAGGGATCCGGGGTAGTGGAGGTCAAGGGAGAGACACTTACGCGATATTCGCCGTTTCTGGATAACCAGACGCCAGGAGCGACCTGTTCCTGGGCGAAGGTCGCAGAAGATAAAAATACGCTGAGAAGCGCGAAAATTGAAATAAACCTGCTTGGCATATGAGTAATCAGTGCTTAGTGTTGAAACAGGAGAATAAAGGCTTAAGGGCTAAAGTCAACTATATGTGTTGGGACATGTTTTGTCATCTATCAAGCTCAATTATGCTATCGAGGCTGGTGAGTAAAGCAAAAGGCTTTTATACTCTTTAGCCCTAGCTACCTGAAGTGCCAGCCTTTCGGATGATAAGGCTATAATAGACATAAGGAAGCGGAGTCAGGATGAGGCTGTAGTGGAAGCAAAGGTAAGTCATTGTAAAGCAATTGCCAAATCGACCGGCAAGCCATGTAAAAGAGCTCCGGTTAAGAATGGCCTGTGCAGATATCACCTTCCCAGGGATGAGCGACGTGATGATCCGCTACCGGACAAAGAGGCTGAAGCCAGAAAAAATCCGGCCCTGGGTGAAGCCTTTCGCGATCAGAATCATACCACCAGACAGAAAAACCGCTTTATTCGTGTCATTGTCGTCAGCACCAGACGTAAAAAAAAGAAGAAATAATAAACTCATGCCAGTAGCTCAGCAGGCCTATCCATGCTGATAGGTATTCCCAGAGAAATAAAAGATAACGAGTATCGTGCAGGTATGGTGCCGTCCAGTGTTGTGGAACTTGTGCATCATGGTCATCAGGTCCTGGTTGAATCTGGTTTGGGACTGGGAATCGGTGTTCACGATGATGAATACCGGCAGGCAGGAGCGACAGTCCTCGATGGACCGGAAGACATTTATGCCCAGGCTGAACTTCTGGTGAAGGTTAAAGAACCGCAAGCTGAGGAATGCAGGATGTTGCGGGAAGGGCAGGTGCTGTTTACTTATCTGCATCTTGCGCCAGACCGTGAGCTGACTCAGGGATTGCTGGATTCCGGGGTGACAGCAATCGCCTATGAAACGGTGCGCACTCCGGATGGTGCCCTGCCTTTACTGGCACCCATGAGTGAAGTGGCCGGGCGACTCAGTGTTCAGGCCGGAGCCAACTGTCTGGAAAAAGACAACGGTGGCAGCGGGATATTGCTTGGCGGAGTACCCGGTGTGGACTCCGCCCATGTGCTGGTAATTGGCGGAGGTATAGTCGGCGATAACGCAGCATATATTGCCAAAGGCATGGGAGCACATGTCACTATTCTGGATAATTCTGTTCCGCGTCTGCGGCAGCTTGATATCAGTTATGGCGGAAGGGTTAATTGCGTTTTCTCCAACAGGGCCAGTATTGAAAAATATGCCCTGCAAGCCGATCTGGTTATTGGCGCTGTTCTGCTTGCCGGTGCAGCCGCACCTAAATTGCTTACCCGGGAGATTATTGCAGCCATGAATCCGGGCTCGGTAGTGGTTGATGTGGCAATAGATCAGGGCGGCTGTTTTGAAACATCACACCCGACTACCCACTCGGACCCTACCTTCATAGTAGATGACGTAGTGCATTATTGTGTGGCCAATATGCCCGGCGTGGTTCCAAGGACATCTTCTTTTGGACTGAATAATGCGACCTTGCCCTATGTGCTCAGATTGGCCGATAGTGGCTGGCAGAAAGCCCTGGCAAATGATGAAGGATTTTTACGTGGGCTTAATATTCATGCCGGACATATTTGCTATGAAGCTGTTGCCAGTGCCCATCAGCTTCCCTATACACCGGCAGACAAGTTTATATCCGTGAGTTAACAACATTATCCCCAGGAAGATTATGCTAAGACTTCCTTGCTGCATATTGTTAAAGTAGTTACACATTAATAAATTAAAACTCTCCAGTGTCGTCATTCATAAACCGTAACCTTTCTTTGCTGGCAGTCAGTGTATGTCTGATGATGAGTTGTGCCTCATTGATCGTCGCAACTGCAGCCCTGGTCGGTTTTGCCCTGGCTACCGATAAAGCGCTTTCCACCTTGCCGATGGCGGTGCAATACATTGCGACCATGCTGACCAGTATTCCGGCTGCCTACCTGATGCATAAGTTGGGGCGCAAACTGACTTTCATGCTTGGATCCCTGTTTGCCATTACCGGTGCCGGGCTGGCATGTTTCGCGATTATTCAGCAGCATTTCTGGCTGTTTGTTCTGGCGACAGCACTGGTCGGGGCTTTTCAGGGCTTTGCCAACTACATACGTTATGCGGCTGCCGAGACAGTGGCAATTCCGGATAGAAGTAAAGCAATCTCATTCGTCATGCTTGGCGGGGTTGCTGCCGCGGTTATTGGACCGAATCTCGCAAAATATTCCAGGGAATGGGTAAGTGGTGCCGAATTTGCCGGTAGTTATGCTGCAGCCGTGCTTTTATACCTCATGATTCTGTTTGTTATGGCTTTTCTCAGACTGAAAAAAGATATACCTGAGCCTGTCAGTATTAACGAGGATAAGCCGCTTGGCAGGCCGCTATCGGTGATTGTCATGCAGCCACGATATCTCGTGGCAGTCCTGAGTGGCATGATCGGTTACGGGGTGATGAGTTTTATTATGACGGCAACGCCCCTGGCCATGAATCAGAGCAGTTTCCTGTTTGATGACACATCACTGGTGATTCAGTGGCATGTGCTGGCAATGTTTGCACCCTCATTTGTCACTGGCACCCTGATAGTACGTTTCGGACTCAGTAAAGTTATGCTTTGTGGAGTCTTTTTCGGCTTTGCCTGTGTATTAATCAACTTACTGGGTAGCAGCCTCTGGCATTATATGCTGGCACTGATTTGTCTCGGTATCAGCTGGAATTTTCTGTTTGTTGGTTCAACCACGATGATTACTGATACCTACAACGAAGCTGAGAAAAACAAGGCCCAGGCCGTCAACGACTTTCTTATGTTCTCCATGGTGGCTTTTGCCTCACTTTCAGCTGGTGCCCTGCAAAATGCCTTTGGCTGGCAAGTTGTCAACCTGGGGGTGTTGCCATTGCTGACTATTGTTTTGATTGCCCTGCTTAGTCAACTGCGTAAGGATAAGCTCCTGGCAAAGCAGAATCTGCTACAGGAGACACCACTGGCAGGATAGCACTGTCTCCTGTCTCCGATCCCAGGTCTTTCCAGCCTGGTTCAAGATAACTGGCGCTGGGAAATGCGGCACATCCCCGTGATCACTCACTGAAAGTATCCAACAGTATTGTTCAAATGCCGGCTCGTGCCAGTGATCACCTGCATTACAGCGAGATTTTTGTGGAATAACAGTGAATATAGGAGCATCTGCTACCTGATTATCAAAAAATATAGTAGAGTCTGGCCTTGGTGATGATTGATAAAGTAGCAGTCCAGGTCAGTAAGCTGCCTGTCAGTTGTGAATTTGTAAAAATTTTATAAAAAAACAGCAATTACAATAATTTCAAGTCGTGGGGGATATCATGAACTTTCGTAACTTAATTCAATTCAGTACAGCCGGTCTCGGATTGTTAGCGACCGGTATGCTGCTGGCTCAGCCCAACCGGGATTACATGCCTGATCCGATGGAGTTTCCGATGGAGTTTGAAAACTCCCGGGCACATTATGATTATCTTCTGGACCACTATGAAGGCGGCGTGACACACGATTATCAGAGTGTCCCGAAATGGGAAGGCCTATGGTCAACCGGTCGCCATATGGGCAATAACGATTTATTCATGGATGATGATGGCAATATTTATGATGATGTGCTGACCCCGGAATATCGTGATGCTTTTCAGTATCGTCTGGACCTGGGTGACCAGGCTTATAACAATGGCGTTGATTTTGACCGTCTGACTACCTGTGAACCTGCCGGTTTGCCTCGCTGGTTTCGTGAGCCATATGTGCGTGAATGGCTGAATACTCCCACTTACTCTTTGTGGCATAACGACCTGGCCAACGATACCCGCCGTATTTATATTAATCAGGAGCATGTCAATATTGACGGCACTCACTTTGCTGTCGGTGACAGTATAGGGTTCTGGGCTGTTGATGATGAGCTTGGTGATGTGCTGGTTGTTCACACTGAAGATATCTATCCTGGTGACTTTTTCCGTGGTACACCACCGACCAGTAATCAGGCCGAAACAGTAGAAGTCTGGTATGAATACTGGGATGAAGAACTCAATGAGAAGCGTATTGCTGTTAATGTCTTTTTCTATGATGACCTGATGCTGCAGAAACCATTGAGCGTGGTTTATACCTATCGGCATCGTGCTGATATGGAAGATGCCGGTCTCAGGATCAGATATTGGGAATGTGCCCAGAATGACAATACCTACCTGACTTTTGACGACGAAGGCAGACCAATGACGCAGTACCGTTTACCCGGTGAAGATGGTTATGTTGACCCGCGTGGTGCGACATTGCAGCGTAACCCGGATTTACCTGCTGGTCTGGTTGGTCAGGAAAAAAGCCCGGTCTTTGATGATATGTTTGATTTTGAATTCTAAGAGGGGCAACACAGGAGGATAAGAAATGAAAATAACAATAAAAAGTTTATCTACTGTAGTCCTGGCTATCATAACTTTGAGTCTCGTGGGTGTTGCTTCGGCTCATCACAGCTTCGCAATGTTTGATCGCAACCAGGAGCATGTTTATTCAGGTGAAGTGGTGCGCTGGGCCTTTAACAGCCCGCACACCGCGCTCTATATTCGTGATGATGATGGCGCGCTCTGGGCCTTTGAAGGTTCAGCTCCGGCGCGTATGTTTGATCGTGACCCCTTAATTACCGGTTATACCTTCCAGCCTGGTGATCGTTTAACAGTCGTCGGCTGCCCTTTGCGGGATGGGCGTACCGGAGGAGCGGTTGGTTTGGTAATCAAGGATGACATCTGGTACAACCCTCAGGACGGCGGCTGTAATGCCAATGAGGAAAACTGGAGAAACTGGCTGCCAAAAGGGTATATGAGCAAGGCGGATGCTGTAAGCGCTGGTGAAGCTGTGGTGGATTAAACAATTAAAGGCAAATCAAAAAGGAGGGCTTAAGGATAAGTCCTCTTTTTTTTCACCTTTGATCTTTGAATTCGTATAAAATTTATTTGCCAGCAAGATAAGAGTCTGAACCTGATGCTTTTTCCGGGTTTATTCTTCACAGATGCTCAGGTGCTCAGGTGCTAAAGTATGCTTGCTACGCACCGCCAGTGCTGATAATAATTATATTTTCTCAATGGCGGCATAAAAAATATTTAAATAACAGCAAGTTATAATGCTGGCTAAATTCAAGTCGATTAGGGAAGGGGGATTCATGAAACTGACGACTTATTTACAATTGTTCACCGCCGGAAGCAGCCTGCTATTTTCAGGTATGGCCTTCTCACAACGCGGTGGCAACATTCCGGATTTGATTCCATTTCCAATGGAATTTGAAACTTCGACAGAACATTACGACTACCTTCTGGATTATTATGAAGGCGGTGTAGTACATGATTATATGAGTGTCCCGAAATGGGAAGGCCTCTGGTCGGCCGGAGGGGATTCCGGTATTCGTGGGCAGACCATGTTTCTTGATGAAGATGGAGAAATCATTCCAGGTGTTCTGACACCGGAATATGAAGATGCTTTTCGTTATCGTCTTGATCTGGCTGATCAGGCCTATAATGCCGGAGTGGATTTTGACCGATTAACCACCTGTGAACCAGCCGGAATTCCGCGTTGGTTTATGGAGCCATATGTACGTGAGTTTATAAACACACCAACTTATTCCTTATGGCACAACGATCTGGCAAACGATACTCGTCGCATCTATATTAACCAGGAACATGTCAATATAGACGGTACCCACTTTGCCGTGGGTGACAGTATCGGTTTCTGGGCTGAAGATGAAGAACTGGGAGATATCCTGGTTGTGCATACAGAAGATATTTATCCTGGCGACTTTTTCCGTGGTACCCCACCGACCAGTAACCAGGCTGAAACGGTAGAAATCTGGTATGAGTGGTGGGATGCAGAAAATGATCAGATGAAGGTAGCAGTTAATGTCTATTTTTATGATGACCTGATGCTGCAGGAACCCCTGAATCTGGTTTACACCTATCAATATCGTCAGGACATGCTTGATGCTGGCCTGCGTATTCGTTACTGGGAATGTGCCCAGAATGACAATACTTACCTCACTTTTGATGAGGAAGGACGTCCAATGACCCAGTATCGTCTGCCGGGTGAGCCTGGTTACGTTGATCCACGCGGAGCCAGCCAGACCCGAAATCCGGATTTACCTCCTGGCCTGGTTGGGCAGGAAAAAAATCCGGTGTTTGACGATGCATTTGATTTTGAATTTTAAGCAGCCATCTGGCAAAAATTAGAAAGAGGAGATTGCAATGAAAATATCAACAAGAAAACTTTTTGCAGTAGCGCTGGCTGTAGTCACATTTGGCGCCGCTGGTTTTGCTTCAGCACATCACAGCTTTGCCATGTTTGATCGTAGTCAGGAAGTGGTGATGAATGATATGGAAGTCGTACGCTGGGCATTTAACAGCCCGCACGTAGCGCTATATGCACGCGATTCCGATGGCCAGGTCTGGGCCTTTGAAGGTGCCGCACCGGCATCGCTGGTAACACGTGCTCCAGCCATGAATGGTTTTACTTTTCAGCCCGGTGATATGGTCGACATTATTCACTGCCCGCTGGTTGACGGACGTTCAGGCGGTGCTGTAGGTATCGTCATCAAGGATGGCGAATGGTACGGTCCGAATGATGGTGGATGTGGTGCTGGTGGTCATCGTGATGCATGGCGTGACTGGGTATCCAAAGGCTATATGTCTCTGGCCGAGGCGATGGAAGCTGGCGAAGAAATGCCGTAACTGTCAAAAAGCCGTTAATAGGCAAAAAAGCATACCAAAAAGGGCTTCTCAGGAAGCCCTTTTTTTATCTCTGTTCACTGGTAGATGGCGTATAACTTGTTAATATAGAAGTATTTTTACTGTTCCAGGAAGAGTAAACCAGTTACCCGTGCAGCTCCATTTTGGTTTATTATTCTGCCTCAATATAGTATCCTTCAGCCCCCTTGATACATATTGCAGTTCAGAATGCTCTGAAATGCATTAATTGGGGGCTATTATTTTCGTTCTGCAGAAGTTGCAGACCCAAAGCACTGCCGCACTATGGTTAATATTACTGTTAACCACCAGTCCAGCCTGTTTCGCCGATATTTCCCTGAATTCCAATACTGAAATTTCCAGTGAAGGATACTTTGTCCTGAACTGGGTATCTGATTCGGATTTGCCGCTGGTGCTTCAACAATCGCTCAGTGATAATTTTTCGATGGTCAAAGAAACTGAGCTGACAGATGCTGGCAGCATAACCATTACGGGCCTGGTCGACGGACTGTATTATTTTCGCGTTATAAACACATCGGAACAGAGTAATGTCGTTCCGGTGCAGGTTGAACATCACAGTCTCGGCAGAGCCCTGGGCTTTTTCTTCATGGGGCTGTTTTTATTTTGCGTGCTGGTGGCAATTATTTTTATCGGTAATAAAAGAGAACCGACACTATGATTGATGTGGCACTTTCTCCTGGTGTGGCATTCATCATTTTGTTCATATTTGGTGTGCTCTGGATATTCGCCGGTTACTACCTGGGTCGAAAAAATAAAACACTGGATGACCATATGCTTGCCGGCCGTAATGTCGGGCTGGCATTCGCTTCAGCGACAGCAATGGCAACCTGGGTTACCAGCAATACCACCATGACTGCTCCGCAGTTAACCTATCAGCTTGGCGTCTGGGGGATGATTGGCTATTCACTTGGAGCCATTGGCTTATTACTGTTTGCGCCTCTGGCCGGCAGAATCAAGGCTTTACTGCCGCATGGTTTCACTTCCGGGGATTTTATCCGTGAACGTTACGGTGTCATGGCCTGGCGTATCTTCTTAATTATTTCAATGTGCTATGCCATGGGTTGGCTGATCAGTCTGGGTATGGCAGGTGGTATACTGGTCAATGCGCTAAGCGGCCTGAATTACCACCTGGGCATGAGTGTGATCATGTTTGTCTGTGTATCCTATACTTTACTGGGTGGGCTGCGCGCGGTCATAGCCACAGACTTTGTACAGACAATCATTATTCTTCTGGGGGTTATCACGATAGCCTTTCTTGTCATTGATAATATTGGTTTTGAAACCCTGCATGAAAATCTGCAGCAGGAACATCCCATGTTACTGAGCCTGGTATTCCCGGCAGCAATCATGTTTTTGTTCAATAACCTGTTTTTTGGCGTTGGAGAAATTTTTCATTCCAATGTCTGGTGGTCAAGAGCCTTTGCCTTTCGGGTCAATACCGGAACAAAAGCTTACCTGATTGGTGGACTGTTATGGTTACCTATCCCGGTTGTGGCTGGCTTTATTGCGCTGGCAGCTCCGTCAATGGGATTGATTGTTCCTTCAGCAGACATGGTAGGGCCGATGGTTGCCGGTCAGATTCTTGGTACTACCGGCGCCGTCATTGTATTTATCGTGATTTTTTCTGCCCTGGCCTCCAGCCTGGATTCATTACTGGCAGCGACTTCAGATTTGATTACCCAGGATCTGTATCGGGGGCATATCAACAAGGGCGCTTCAGATGATCATTGTTATAAAGTCAGTAAATATATAATCCTGGGACTGGGTCTCCTGACCTGGTTGTTATGCCTGCCGCGGATTACAACGCTGGCTTCCCTGTTGTATTTCACCGGTGCATTTGTTGCCAGTGCTATCTGGCCTATTGTTTTTGGACTTTATTATCGTTGGACTTCTGGCATCGCCGCTTCTCTGGCCATGCTGGCAGGAACTGTTATCGGTCTGGTCGCTTATTTTCAGATTGGCTTTTATGTGGCGGCACTGGTTTCCAGCGCTGTATCACTGGTAGTAATTGTTGTTGTCAGTTATTTCAGTAAGACCAATTTCAGTTTTGAACGTTTGTCAGAGGATAAAGGAGTCTCATCATGATTTCTCTTTCGGCATTAACCGTACTGGTCTGGCTGGCACTGGGGATAACAGTGCTTGCGCCGATTTTACTGATCGGTCTTCTTATCAGGGATAATAAAAGAGGTGATTTATGGTAGACCAGCAGGAGCGTGCCAAGCTTGTTGCCGGTGAAAATGCAGTTAACCGGGAAAGACCCGAGGTTTACGGTGATTCGCACCCGAAAGAGTTGCTGCGAATTATTGTCGAAGACGGAGAACATCTTCTGCCACTGGAAAACCAGCATATTCTTTCTGCTGATCAGTTTGATCAGAAGACTTTGCTGCAGCTTTTCAGATTGGCAGCCAAGTATGAAAGTAACCCGGAACGTTTCAGTACGCCATTGCAGGGGAAAATCCTGATCAGCGCTTTTTATGAACCCAGTACCCGTACCCGACTGTCATTTGAAAGTGCCTGGCATCGACTGGGTGGTGACATTATGTCTATTACTGACCGCTCGACCACCGGGATTGCCAAGGGTGAATCGCTGTCGGATGTTGGTGAGATGTTTAATAACTATGCAGACTGTGTCGTGTTACGTGATACACAGGAGAAATCCCTGCCGGAAATGCGTAGTTCACTGAGAATTCCGATTATTAATGCGGGAAATGGTGTGGATGAACACCCGACTCAGGCGATGGCAGATTTATATACCATTTTTAAATGGCGCCCGGCACTGGTTAAAAAGAAAGTCCTGAAAAAAGACAAAATTAAAATGGGTCTCATCGGGGTACCCAACCGCATGAGAACAGTAAGGAGTCTGTTGAAGATATTTTCCATATTTCCGGAAATGTTTGATGAGATTCTGATATTTGATAACGGTGATGAATCCAGTGATGAAATCCTAGAGGAAATGCAGGAACGGGGTTTGAATGTTAAACGTGCCACAAATTCATTTGATGCCTGCCTTCCCGATCTTGATGTAATTTACATTAATGCGATTGCCTGGGTAGGGGACAGTTTTGAAACCTATGGTGGCGATGATTACAAACTGGATGCCAGTATGCCGTTCAAGGAAGGTGCGATTATTCTGCATCCCCTGGCGCGTGGGGAAGAACTGGCAACTGATCTTGATAGCACTCCTCACAACTGGTATTTCTCTCAGGCCAGAGGTGCCGTATTTGTCAGAATGGCACTGCTGACCTGTCTGGTACACAGGAAAGGCCGTGTGCTTGATGTTATTTAAAATGATATTCCCAATAATTCTCAAAAACGACAGGAAAACTATATAAAAGATGTGTGGTATTGCGGGTGTAATTCATACCCAGAAGAATGAAGAAATAAATCCCCAGACTTTAGTTAACATGGCAGCTATTCAGCATCATCGGGGACCCGATGGTTTTGGCTACCAGACCTTCAAGGATCATGGTGTTGGTTTTTCCCATGCCAGACTTTCCATTATTGACCTCGATGAAAATAGGGGTAAACAGCCTTTCGTCAGTGGTGACGGTAATTTGTTGCTGGCACATAACGGTGAGTTTTATGATTATCAGCGCATTCGTGCTCGACTGACTGCACAGGGTGATCGATTTGCCTCCAAGAGTGACTCGGAAATTATTCTGCATCTTTATCCGCGCATGGGCATCGAAGGGACACTGCCTTATCTGCGAGGGGAGTTTGCCTTCGCCCTCTATGATAAAAAAATTGAAACAAGCTTCCTGGTGCGCGACCGTTTCGGAATCAAGCCGCTGTACTGGACTCAGGTAAATGGCAAAGTAATATTCGGCTCCGAGCTGAAAGTTTTGTTTGCCCATCCTGAAGTCAAACCAAAATTTTCCAATGAAGGTCTTTATCACCAGTTGATCCAGACCATGGTGCCGGGTAGCACAGCTTTTGAAGGTATACACCAGGTTAAACCCGGTCATGTGGTCAGTATCAAACGCAAGGGTGAAGCGCTGGAAATCAATGAGCATAAATACTGGGATCTGGATTTTCCGCAGGAGCGGGATCGTCCGGAAATAGGTGAGGAAGAAGCGATCGAACAGGTTCGTGAAAGCCTGCTTAATGCTGTAGATCTGCGCATGGTAGCTGATGTACCGGTTGGTTCCTATCTTTCCGGTGGTATCGATTCCTGCGCCATTCTCGGTCTGGCTTCTGCCAGCAGTCAGGGGCCGGTGAAAGCCTTTACCATCGGCTTTGATGACAAAAATTATGATGAAAGTGCCATTGCCACTGAAATGGCTGAATCCTGTGGTGCCGATCAGGACATCATGCGCCTGTCCGGTAATGAGCTCTACGGGCACTTTGAAAAAACTCTCTGGCACACGGAAAGAACAATTTACAACACTCTGGGTGTGGCCAAGTATTTGATGAGCCAGCATGTCAACAACAGCAATTATAAAGTGGTCATGACCGGTGAAGGTTCGGATGAACTGTTTGGTGGCTATCCGGCTTTTCGTCGCGATATGTTTTTACATGGACTGGACAGCCTGAGTGCTGATGAAAAAGAGGAATGGCACTCCTTGCTTAACGAAAGTAATGCGCTTTTTACCGGTGCCATGCTCTCGCGTGATCAGGTTGATGACAAGGATTTACATTTTCGTGTCGGTTTCACACCGAGCTGTCTGCAACCCTGGCTGGCCTGCGCTGATTATGTGCCAAATTTACTGGAAAAATCCAAACGGGAAGAGCTCAGTGATTACAGTCCGGGAGCAGCCATTGCCGACACACTTGATGAGGATCAGCTCAAAGGCCGCCATGCCCTGGATAAAGCCCAGTATGTCTGGTGTAAAACCATGCTCGAAGGACAGATTCTTACCTGGGGTGGTGACCGTGTAGACATGGCTAATTCCATGGAAGCCAGGCCGGCTTTTCTGGACCATCATCTGGCCAAGATGGCTGTTAATTTACCGCCGGAATATCGCATCAAGGGCAGAACGGAAAAGTGGGTCTTGCGTGAGGCCATGAAGGGCATCCTGCCCGAAGTCCTCTATAAACGGGAAAAATTCGCTTTCATGGCGCCGCCGGCACACACCGATGAAACCAAATGGAAACAAATGAAACAGATCTCAGATAAATATCTGAGCCGGGAACGCATTGAGGATGCCGGCCTGCTGTCTTACGATGGGGTTTGTGATTTGTTTGATCGGCATGACAAGCCAGAAGTGAGCACCGCAGAAAAAGTGCAGATGGATGCAATTATCAATCACCTGATGGGAGTTCAGGTGCTGCACGAACATTTTATTAACACTAATGTCCCAGCTCTGGCAGAACAACGAGCCAAAGAACTGGGCTGGACAGTCTGATACACAGAAGGGATATGACAGAATACAGCGTCAATATTGAGCGAATCAAACAGGATTTATATACCGTTGGCCGTTATGGCTATAACCCGGAGGATCAGGGGATATACCGACAGGGTTTCAGTGATGAGGACATGCGGGCACGTTTCTGGCTTGAAGACCAGTTTGCAGAACTGGGTCTTGAGCACTACATGGATGGTGCAGGTAATGTGGTTGGCCGTTATGGTGTCAAAGATCACAAATCCCTGATCATCGCCTCTCATCTTGATTCGGTACCAGCTGGTGGCATGTTTGACGGGGTGCTCGGCGTCATGGCCGGGCTGGAATGCGTTCGCGTTATCAAGGAAAACAACATCCCCTTGAAGCATGCGATTGAAGTGATTGCTACCAGTGAAGAAGAAGGGCGCTTTGGTGGCATGCTCGGAGCACAGGCACTGACCGGCAACCTGAAACTGGACTGGCTGGAACGGGCCAAGGATCACAGTGGCGAGTTACTGCGGGATGCCATGGCAGCCTGCCAACTGCCTTACCATCTGGCACTGGATGCTGCTCGAGACCCGGAGGAACTGATTGGTTTTCTGGAACTGCATATCGAACAGGGTCCGGTGCTGGAACAGAGCAATATGACCATCGGTGTGGTCGAAGGCATCTCCGGAGTATTCAAATGGCTGATCAAGTTTATCGGCAAGGCAGATCATGCCGGTACGGCGCCAATGAATCTGCGCAGTGATGCCTTCATGGGGGTGGCCGATTTTGCTCACGAAATCAGTCGCATCATTGATGAGGAAGGCACCGATAAAAGCCGTTTAACCATTGGTTCAGTAGAGCTCAAACCGGGGTTTGCGCATACTGTGCCGGGGCAGGTTGAATTTACCCTGGTCGGCCGGGACATGTCTGAGGAAGTTATGGAAAATCTTGCCGAAGCCTGCCGTAAAGTCTGCTCCTCCATCGCCCGCAAACACAAGCTGATGTTTGAATATGAACAGATGAGCTGGCTGGAACCCAGGCCCTGCTCGAATGAAATGATTGATTTGCTGGAACGGCATTCCAAGGCATTGGGTTACAAAACCTTGCTAATGCCCAGTGGAGCTGGCCATGATGCTCAGTTCTTTACTGATATTACCCCCACCGGCTTATTGTTCATTCCCAGTGTCGGCGGTGTCAGCCATGCGCCGGATGAATGGAGTCACTGGCACGACGTTGAAAAGGGCTGTAATGTCCTGCTCAATGCCACCCTGGAACTAACTGCCGCCTGAAGTCCTAATCAGGCAGGCTCAGGGCAACAATTTCCGCTGAATCTCCCATTGTCACGGTTGTGACAATGTATTGTCTGCCTTCATGCATATAGGTGGTCGGCGGGGCGACATGATTTCCAGGTAAGGTAATTTCAGCCAGTATTTCACCGCTGGCCTTGTCATGTGCCCTGAAAATTGGACCACCACCCTGACCCTCACCACTGAAAAGCAGAGACTGCGTAACCAGCAGGCCGGTATGGGTGGAGACACCGGTTCTGGGGATATCCACGCCTTCCAACAGTGGGTGATTTTGCAGTTCCTCAGGAGTATCCGCATTGGCAATCATCCAGGCATGTTCACCGGTATTCAGATCAATGGCCGTGATACGACCATAGGGAGGCTTGAACAGTTCAATACCCTCAACGTTCATGGCCGGATTGTTACCGTTTCCGCCATTAACATAAATTGATTCAGAACCGGTTTCAGATCCTGGAATCAGGGCAAAGGTCATCAGGCAACTGCGGGAGGGAACATAAAGTATGCCGGTTTCCGGATCGTAGGCCCCGCCTTCCCAGTTGGCCCCGCCAGTGGAGCAGGGCATTGCCAGGGTGCCGCGTGTCCCATCTAGAGAATCGCGCAGGGATGGCGGGGTAAAAACTGATTCACTCAGGCGCAGCCCCTGAATTCGTTCGCGTGCCATGGCATTGATTTCAGGAGTGAAATCTACCAGGTCTGCTTCGGTAAAGCCCTGTTGATCATAGGGCAATGGTAATACCGGGAAAGGCTGGGTTGCAGCGGTCCATTCCCCGGGCACATCAGTTTGCGGGACGGCTCTTTCTTCAATACCGAAATAGGGCTCACCGGTTTCCCGGTCATAGATATAGGCCATGGACTGTTTGGTAAGTTGCACCAGTACTTTATCGCCATTGGGCAGGTCGGCCAGAATCGGCGCCTGTGGAATATCCCAGTCCCAGATATCATGATGTACCAGTTGTTGATACCAGACCATTTCACCGGTCCGATAATCCAGTGCCACCAGGGAGGAACTGAAAAGGTTGTTGCCAGGTCGGTGACCGCCATAGTAATCATTGGTAGGCGCCTCAACGGGCAGATACACCAGCCCTAATTCGGGGTCCGCCGACATGGGAGCCCAGACTCCGGCATTTCCAGTGATCAGGGCCGAACTTTCCAGCCAGGTGTCATAACCGAATTCGCCGGGCTCGGGAATGGTTTTGAAGGTCCAGAGTTCTTCACCGCTGCGGACATCATAGGCCTTGATATCGCCTTTCACATTCGAAGGATAGGGGGCCAGTCCTCCGGGAGACATGGCAGCGCCGACAATAACCACATCATTAACTACCAGTGGCGGCATGGATAAACCGATATCAATATCATCACGGCCGATTCCAAGCCGTAAACCCTGCTGCATATCCACCCAGCCACTGGCACCGAATGTTTCCAGGGGCAGACCGGTACGGGCATTAAGAGCCACCAGATAATAACCAGGAGTTACGGTCAGGATGACTTCCTGATTGCCGTCGGTCCAGTAGGCCAGGCCTTTGCCGGAGCCTTTGCGGGGCGCATCAACAAAACGCTGGCCTTCCTGTGGGCGCCAGATCCACAGGGTCTGGCCGGTAGCAGGATCTATGGCAACAACATTACGGGTAGCACCCGCAGTGGCATACATGGTGCCGTTAATCGTCAGTGGAGATGTTTGTGAAATAGGGGAGTTTCCCGGACCGATATTGCGGTTACTCCAACGCCAGACAACTTCCAGCTCTTGCACATTGTCCGCATTAATCTGCTCCAGTTCGGAATAACGGCGGGAAGCAATATCACCGTTCATATTCAGCCAAGGGTAGTTGGCATCAGGATGAATGTTGGATGGCGCAGAAATAGTCCAGGCAGAAAGTTCGGCGAGAGTTAGTGGTGATTCAGGAGTCTCCACCCGGCCCAGATCCAGAAACAGGTTGGTCAGATTCAGATACTGTTCTTGCGACAGGGAACCGGGATTATCAACCGGCATGGTTGCACGCATTCGACTGTAGAGTTCCTCGGCGCTTCTGCCATACCAGTCATTTCGCAGGCGCTGTTCAATTTCTATTGACAGATGGCAACGGGCACAGAGTAGCTGATAGGTGCTTTGATCTGTTGGTTGTGTATACACCTGAGATGCAGCGGCGAAGGACAGGATTAGGAGAAAGTTCTTGAACCATTGCATTATTATTGTTTTCCGTTCAGAGGAATATCAGCCTGATACTACTCCAGATAATACCTCGGTTGAAGAGCCTGATATTATTTGCTGAAGCTGACCAGCTGGCGCCTGGGCCCCCAGTTGCCAGCCTGAGAGGCAAAATGGCCGGGCAGACTCTGGCCGCATTCCTTACAGCAACCCTCTGTGTCCAGATGCCAGAAGCCCAGTTGATAACGATCCCGCTTTATCAGGAGTGCACGACAGTTCGGGCAATAGGTTGAAGCGCCCACAGCATCACTGACATTGCCGGTATAAACATGGTTCAGTCCGGTCTGCAGGGCGATTTTCCGTGAGCGGGTCAGGGAAAGTGCCGCCGTGCTGCTTTTATTGCGCATTTTATAATCGGGATGAAAAGCTGTGAAATGCAGCGGCACATCCGGCCCGAGATTGTCCAGTAGCCAGGTGGAGAGTGCTTCAATTTCCTTGCTGCTGTCATTTTCACCGGGGATTAACAGGGTGGTGAGTTCCAGCCAGACATCAGTTTCATGCTTTACATACAGGATAGTGTCGAGAACATCAGCCAGATGACCGCCACACAATTTGTAATAGAATTTTTCCGTGAAAGCTTTCAGGTCAATATTGGCAGCATCCATGTATTGGAAAAATTCGCGCCGAGGTTCCGGACAGATATAGCCGGCAGTCACGGCAACGGAATTTATACCTTCTTCACGACAGGCCTGCGCCACATCAATGGCATACTCATGAAATATCACCGGGTCGTTATAGGTATAGGCAATGCTCAGGCAGTCAAGATTTTTTGCCGCCTGCGCCAGTTGCTGAGGAGAAGCTTCGCCGGCGAGTGTATCCATTTCACGGGATTTGCTGATATCCCAGTTTTGGCAGAATTTGCAGGCCAGATTGCAACCGGCTGTACCGAAGGATAAAACCGGCGAGCCTGGATAAAAATGGTTCAGTGGTTTTTTTTCAATCGGGTCAATGCAAAAGCCACTCGAGCGTCCATAAGTGGTCAGGACAATTTCTCCATCCTGGCAGGCCCGCACAAAACACAGTCCGCGTTGGCCCTCGCGCAGCCTGCAGGCCCGGGGACATAAATCGCACTGAATTTTACCTTCTTCTGTCCGGTGCCAGTATTGTGTTTTTGTGGCTGTGTCCATCATGCTAGGATTATACAGACATGTGAAACACTGAGACTGGCATGACAAGTATAAGAAATCCAGCCGTTGCGGGTACTTTTTATCCGGGCAGGCATGATGAGCTGATGGCAATGGTGGATGCCATGCTGGCTGACGCCCCGGATAGCGAAAGCAGCCCGAAAGTCATAATTGTCCCTCATGCAGGTTATGTTTATTCAGGCAGCGTCGCAGCCCAGGCCTATCGTCGCCTGGCAAAGGTAAGAAAAAAAATTAAGCGGGTGGTTTTACTTGGTCCGTCTCATCGAGTTGGCTTCAGGGGGATAGCTGCCAGTAGTGCAAATTCATTTAGTACCCCACTGGGTAAAATTCCCCTGGATGTGGAAACGATAAAATTACTTACTGCCGTTACCCAAACCACTTTTCTTGATAAGGCACATGCACAGGAGCACAGCCTGGAAGTCCAGCTGCCCTTTTTACAGCGCAGTCTGGATCAGTTTCAGCTGATTCCCCTGGTGGTTGGTGATGCCGATAAAAAGGCAGTGGCAGAAGTTCTGGAGTTTTTATGGGGTGGGGAAGAAACCCTGATTGTGATCTCTTCAGATCTCAGCCATTACCATCCCTATGATGAGGCAAAGTCACTGGATGCTGAAACTTCAGGAAAAATTCTGGCCTTGCAGGATGACCTGCAGGGCAGTGAAGCATGTGGTTGTCGTCCACTGAATGGTTTGCTGTACCTGGCTGGCAAGCAGGGCATGCGTGTGGAACAATTGGCAATGTTGAATTCCGGCGATACTGCCGGGCCAAGAGACAAAGTTGTCGGTTACGGGGCCTACGTTATCAATCACCAGCCAAGAGTTAAAGTCCAGGAGGACTATTCACTGGCCCAGCGCCAGATCATGTTACAGCTTGCCCGGGATGCCATTCAGCAAGCTTTGCTGGGCAATAAAAATTTCGATGTAAAACTGAAACTCTATCCCCAGGCCCTGCTGAAAAAGGCAGCCAGTTTTGTGACAATAAACCTGAACGGCGCACTGCGAGGCTGTATTGGCAGCCTGCAGGCTCATCGGCCGCTGCTTATCGATATAATTCAAAATGCCCAATCTGCTGCATTTCGTGACCCGCGATTTAAACCATTAAGCTTGCAAGAGTACCAGCAAATTGATATTCATATATCTGTGCTCACTGAAGCTGTACCCTTTCCGGTTAAAGATCGACAGGAATTGCTTGAAAAAATACGCCCAGGTAAAGACGGGCTGATTATTCGGGCACGGGGGAAAAGTGCCACGTATCTTCCGTCTGTGTGGGAAAAAATTCCTCAACCGGAAGACTTCATTACAGAGCTTCGGCGCAAGGCGGGGCTTGATCCGACAGGCTGGGATGCCGATACAGAAGTAATGCGTTATCAGACAGTTGAATTTTCCTGATCAAAAACGCATATTTTTAATGCAAGCTGAGTCAATCAGCAGAGCGACTGAATTTTATGGCAATTAACTGGAAAAATTATAATCCCGGCGAGTTTTATGACGAATTGATTTCTTCACCGGGTTATCCTCGAAAAGCAGCACGCAAGCTGACCAAGTATCTTGCTTCACTAAGTCATGAAGAGCTCAAGCAACGCAAGGCAACCATTGAACATGCCATCAAAACCATGGGTATTTCATTTACGGTTTACAGTGAGGCAGGCAATATAGATCGGCAGTGGCCCTTTGACCTGATTCCGCGCATTATCACCCAGAAAGAATGGGATCATACCAGCGATGGACTAAAACAACGCCTCAGGGCACTCAACTGTTTTGTTCATGATGTTTATAACGACGGTAAAATTCTCAAAGACAAAGTTGTTCCGGCCGACTTGATAAAAAAATCAAAAAACTTCCGCAAGGAATGTGTCGGCATGAAACCCCTGCATGAAGTCTGGGCACATATTTGTGGAACTGACCTGATTCGTGACAAGGACGGAGAATTTTATGTGCTGGAAGATAACCTGCGGGTTCCTTCCGGGGTTTCCTACATGCTGGAAAACCGCACTGTCACCAAGCGGGTTTTTCCGGAGCTGTTTGAGAACTATAACATTCAGCCAATTACTGATTATCCGACCCAGCTATTTGATACCCTGGCTGCAATTTCACCCAAACCCAAGGACTTCCCTGAAGTTGTAGTGCTGACACCCGGCATATTTAATTCAGCCTATTTTGAACATTCTTATCTGGCCCAGCAGATGGGTTGTGAACTGGTGCAGGGCAGCGATCTGTATGTTGAAGATGACCATGTTTTCATGAAAACCATTGAGGGCCTGGCACCGGTTGACGTGATTTATCGCCGTATTGATGATTTGTTTCTTGATCCTGAAGTTTTCAATCCTGATTCTGCTCTCGGAGTACCGGGCCTGATGAGGGCCTGGCTCAAAGGCAATGTCGGCCTGGCAAATGCACCGGGAGCAGGGGTAGCCGATGATAAAGTGATCTATACCTACGTGCCGAAGATGATCAAATATTACCTGGATGAAGAACCGATTCTGCCCAATGTGCCAAGTTTTCTCTGTACGGATAAGGCGCAGATGCAGCATGTGATTCAGAACCTGGATAAACTGGTGGTGAAGCCGGCTAATGAATCCGGTGGTTACGGTATGCTCATCGGACCGCAGGCCAGTAAAAAAGAACGTGCTGAGTTTGCCCGCAGAATCCGGGCCAATCCACGTGAATACATGGCACAACCGCTTATTTCCTTATCGACGTCTCCGGTGCTGGGCGAAAATACCATGGAGCCCCGGCATGTTGATTTACGTCCATTTATTTTGCAGGGTTCCAAGCCCTACGTGACCGCCGGTGGACTGACGCGTGTGGCAATGGTTAAAGGTTCCTATGTCGTAAATTCTTCCCAGGGTGGTGGCAGTAAAGATACCTGGATAGTGAGAGAATAAATTATGTTATCAAGTGTTGCTGAAAGAGTTTACTGGCTGGGTCGATATCTGGAGCGTGTAGAAAGCAGTGCCCGCCTGCTTAAAGTCTATTCGGCCATGTTATTTGATCTGCCTCGCGGTACCAGCCTTGACTGGAGTACCCTGATTGATATTGTCGGCGGTAATGACATCTACGATAAGAAATATCAGAGTTATGATGAAAAGCAGGTAGTGAAGTTTTTACTTGTTGACACGGATTATCCAAATTCGATATTTAACAGTCTGATCATGGCACGTGAAAATGCCCGCACGACCCGGGAAGTGATTCCTTCGGAAACCTGGGAGCAGGTCAACGCAATTTATCATGTGCTCAAGGATAATCTGAACCCGAGAATGGGTCGCGCTGCCCGTTATCAATTGCTGGAAGAAATTATTACAGATTCCCAGCGTATCGAGGGCCTGTTTGTCAGCAGTATGAGTCATAACAAGGCCTACTCCTTTATAGAATTGGGGCGCAAACTGGAAAGAGCGGACATGACCAGTCGTCTGGTTGATGTCGGCTCCATTAACCTCTTGCCGGAATTTTCTTCAAAAAGCCAGGAGCGTGTATCCCTGGAACCATACGAGAATATTGTCTGGATGAATGTCCTGCGTTGTCTGGGTGCTTTTCAGGCTTATCGGCAACAGGTACAGAACCGGGTCAGCGGCAGGAAGGTGGTCAGGTTCCTGTTGCAGGATGAGGAATTCCCCCGCTCCATAGGGTTTTGCCTGTCAGAACTGGTGTTTCATCTGGAAAAATTACCCAATAACGATGATGTAATTCGTGCTGTGGCCCGGGTAAAACGCATTTCCATTGATGCGAAGGTTGATAGCCTGGTAGAAAAAGGACTGCTGGAGTTTATCGATGAATTACAGATTTCCATCGCTGATATTCACGAGGAGATCACCCGGATCTGGTTCAATTCGGAAATCAGACAGGAAGAAGCTGCCTGATCAGAACTGCCTCAATAAATCCCGCTGCTACTGTCGGATATCTTATCCCAGCTTGATGCCCAGGCAAGAGGAGGCATCTGATTAAAGGCATTGAGCAATTTGTCTGCCCATTCCCTACCAAGATTTTGCAGAAACTGACTGTCATGGTCAAAACAGTGATAATTCTCCAGCCTGAAACTCTCAGCCTGGTAAAGCAGGAGTTCTATGGGTGCACCGACACTCTCGGTACTGTTCATGGTCGAGCTCATGGAAACCAGCGCACAAAGAGTCGCTGTATCCAGCGTTGTGCCCCTGCTGATGATGCGGTCCAGAATTGGTGTGCCGTATTTGGTTTCACCGATTTGTAAAAAGGGCGTGTCTTTTGAACTGGTTATGTTATTACCTGCCGGATAAATTTTTACCACCCGATGATGACTTCCCTGAATCTGTCCGCCCAGTAAAAAGGTTGATTCAAGTTCCGGCGTAATCGGTTCAAACTGGTCAAGCTGGTTACGATAAACATTGCCAACATATTCTGCAGCTTCGGCAATGGTGTTGACCTTATTAAGGTTTATTTCAGCATTCTGTTCAATATCACTGTACAGCTGATTGATACTTGCCTGTGCAGTACTCAGATTACCTGCAGTCAGAATCACAAACTGCCTGTCTGCAGCCTGATCGAAGCGGAACATTTTACTCTGTGTAATTGTTTTGTCAGTCTGTAGGCTGTCGCGCGAATCTGAACAGAACACAATACCCTGGTTTACTGAAATGGCTATGCAATAGGTCATGAATAGGTCATGGAAAAATTTTAAAGGCTGTTTGTCGGATTGCTGCTAAAACAGCTAAGGATGATTCTAGCTGAACTCAGGTCAATTTGGCAGGCTTAATGTGGTCTTATTTATCGCCGCGCCAGTAAAAGCCGCTGTTTGGTGGTACCCATATCCGGTTTGTTTTGCAGAATTTCCTCATCACTGAGCCCGACCAGTTCATGGGGAAATACCAGCCAGTGATCGGTTTCATGTAGAAAAAAGTCAGGCCGACGCTTGGTTTGATTATTCAGTGGCTTGAAATAGGGAGTGGCAATTTTTATTTGTGGCAGATCATTCTGGTAGATGTCACTTAATTCACGAATCACTTGTTGTAGACTCAAGCCGGTATCGAATACATCATCAACCAGCAGTAATGACTCATTGGCGCTGAAATGACGGCGCAAATAATCCAGGCCATGCACCGTAACACGCGTGCGTTTGCCGATACTGGTATAGGAAGACGTACGTATTGCAATATGATCACTCTGGATGCCGGCAAACTCGAATGCTTCCTGAATTGCAATGCCAACAGGGGTGCCACCACGCCAGACTCCAATAATCAAATCAGGCTCGAACCCGCTTTCCAGAATTTGCAGGGCTAATTCAAATGCATCCTTGAGCAGGCTGCCGGCAGTGATGTATTGCTTTTGCATGGTTACAAGTAGTAATTGTTTAATGGCAGATGAAGTTATAACATGAGCAGGAATGGATGGCTTTAATTCCTTTCTCCTCTTGCTTGACAGTTACCTTGGCAGTTCTGCCTGGTTCCCTTTTGTGCTTCTTGGCGTTGGTTTGTTTTTTACCATATATCTGCGTTTTCCTCAGCTACGTTTTTTTACCCATTCCTGGGCTGTCCTCAGGGGCAAATATGAAAAATCCGACGACCCGGGTGATACGACTCACTTTCAGGCACTTTCCACGGCATTATCCGGCACAGTAGGGACGGGTAATATTGGCGGTGTCGGGCTGGCAATCTTTATCGGTGGTCCTGCCGCTTTGTTTTGGATGTGGATGACCGCATTCCTGGGTATGGCAACCAAGATGGTGGAAGTCAGCCTTTCGCATAAATATCGTGTAAAAGCTGCAAATGGCACCATGGCGGGCGGCCCGATGTATTACATGGAGCATGGTCTGAAGATGCACTGGCTGGCGATGTTTTTTGCGGTTGCAACAGTGATCTGTTCGTTTGGCACCGGCAATCTGCCACAGATCAATAATATCGCCAGCAGTATCGAAACCAGCTTTGGAGTAACCCCGATTATTACCGGCGCTGTGCTCTCAGTTCTGCTGGGACTGGTCATCGTTGGCGGCATTAGAAGAATCGCCCATGTCGCCGCCGCGATTGTACCTACCATGGCAAGCTTTTACATGATTGGCGCTCTGGCTGTGATCATCGTGAATTATGACAACATCATTCCGTCTTTTCTGAGTATTTTTAGTGATGCTTTCAGTGGCTCAGCAGCAACAGGCGGCTTCCTGGGTGCGACATTCGCCTTTGCGTTTAATCGCGGTGTCGGACGAGGGCTGTTTTCCAATGAAGCTGGTCAGGGTTCGGCAGCAATTGCTCACGCCTCCGCAAAAGCGGATGAACATGTTTCCGAGGGTATGGTCTCATTACTTGAGCCCTTCATTGATACACTGATAATTTGCACGGTCACCGGCCTGGTTATTCTGTCTTCCGGTGCCTGGAGCCAGAAGTTCGAGCATGAATTTGAATCGGCGGATCTGCTGCTTCTGGATGGCCTTTATCAGGAAGAGGTGTTGGCCGACCGTGAGCAGATAGCCGCTTATCTGATGCGTGGTGATGACAATATCAGCCTCTACAGCGGCTCGGTCGATGTCCTTGCAGGTGAGATTCAGAATTCGCCATTAACCATCATACATGCGCGTTCCTTTGCCGAGGATGTTCGAGTACTGCGTAATGCAGAAGCTTTTAGCGGTGAGCTTGTGATAATCGACGGGCAGATTCAGGACCCGGAAATCACTTTGCAGGGTCGCTCCTTACTACATTCTGCCGCTTTAACCACAGCCGCGTTTGGCATGGGCCTGTTCGGGGAAAACGGGCAGTACATCGTTTCCATTTCACTGGCACTGTTTGCCTTTTCCACGGCCATTGCCTGGTCTTATTACGGTGACCGCGCAATTATTTATCTCATCGGTTTCAAGGCAGTGATGCCATACCGGATTATTTACTGTATGGCCTTTTTTATCGCCTCATTTGCAGATACCACTATCGTCTGGAACTTCGCGGCAGTGGCTGTGGTCCTGATGACCCTGCCCAATTTACTGGGAATCATGCTGATGCGGCGGGAGATGAAAAGCCTGGTGAGTGATTACTGGAAAGAATACGAGAAAAAGTAAGCAATTTTTTCGGTAGCATCCCAGTTTGAATTGATAAGTTGGACCTGTGAAAGGCTGGCTTCTATATTCCGTGACACGCCAAAACCGTACATCCCTGTACAGGCTCGGCTGGCGACATCTGACCGCCATGGATGGTGGAAATGCCGAGAATTGCAGGAGCAATTCCGGCCATGTCGCCAGACGGTCACAGAATATAGAAGCCAGCCTTTCACTAAATTTAATAGCAGCATTCAAACTGAGGCACTACCATTTTTTCCGGTATCTGCTTGAATTAATTCTCTACTGCTTCGACTTCGTCTTCCAGTTCAGCTTCAATTTCATCCATGGGGTTGCGTGTACCGGGATCGCCGAGCATCCCCAGCGTCAGAATGTTCAGTAGCGAACGGTCACGCTGTTCCTGCGGAATTTCAAAACTGAAAGCGCCTTCATTGTTGTCCGGACGCCGGGTTGGCGCCAGTGGTGTATCACGCCGGTTGGAACCCAGCACACCAAATGTCATGGTATAGAGCACGGAAGGATCTGTGATTTGCGTGTTGACAATGAAATTACCATTTTCATCCAGCTGGCCGCTGTCAGGAAAATTGCTTTTGAGAATATCCAGGCTGTTATTCGCCAGATCATCCAGGCCCAGACGCAGGTACATCTCGGTCATTATTTCCAGTGCTCTGGGGACAGCAGGGGCTTCCTGATAATTTTCCACAACGTACCTGGCGCGATTCAGGGCGGAAAGATAAGCCTGCCGTTCAATATAAAATTCGGCAACATGGATTTCATAGCTGGCCAGCAGATTGCGCAGATAAATCATGCGTGCCCTGGCATCAGCTGCATAGGGGCTGTTGGGAAAGCGGGTAATCAGCTGCGAAAAATCTGCAAAAGATTCACGGGCATTACCCGGATCACGTTTGCTCGGGTCGGTCGGTAACCAGCGCCCCAGAAAGCTGGCATCTTCAGTATAGAAGGCCAGCCCTTTCATATAGTAGGCATAGTCAATATTGTCGTCATCCGGATACAGGCGGATAAATCGGTCAGCGGCAGCACGTGCCAGTTCTGCTTCACCATCCTGATAATAGGCATATACCAGCTCAATCTGGGCCTGGGCTGCGTATTGTCCAAAAGGAAACTGCGCTTCAAGCTGTTGAAAAATACTTATAGCCAGCTGCCAGTCATTGTTTTCCATGGCTTCAACCGCTTCGTTATAGAAGTATTCTTCGGTGGAACCGATTACTTCATCATCCGAACTACAGGCGCTGAGGATCAGGCTTAGGGAAATGAGGCTTGTTGAGAGTAATTTTTTCACGCTGCTCTGTTTGCTTACTGCTTTGCTGTGCTTTTTATCAATAAATTAAGGACAATCAATGCCCTGGTTTTTTATCTGCTTCCCGCTAGAAATACTCTGCGGTTAAAATCGACATTGTAACAGACCCGTGTACTATGTACCGCCTGTTAACTGCAATTATCACTATAGACAAAAAAGCATGCAAAAGGTTTCCCAGAAAGCTCAGGTAGACATCGCCCATGCCGGTTACAGGCTGGATCAGGCAGCAGCTGCGCTGTTTCCGGATTTTTCCCGGGCCAGGCTGCAACAGTGGATAAAAGATGGCAAATTGCTGGTTGACGGTGAACCCGGCCAGAACAAGCAAAAACTGCTTGGCGGTGAGGATCTTACCCTGAATGCCAAGCTTGAGACTCAGGAGCAATGGCAGGCAGAAGCACTGCCGCTGAATATAGTATATGAAGACGAGGGCATCCTGGTTATCAATAAAAAAGCCGGCATGGTGGTACATCCTGCTGCAGGTAACTACAGTGGTACCTTGCTTAATGCCTTGCTGCATCATTGTGCGGAGCTCGAACATGTTCCCCGGGCAGGCATAGTCCATCGGCTGGACAAGGACACCAGCGGCCTGATGGTAGTCGCCAAAACCCTGCAGACTCATCAGCGTCTGGTCGAGATGATTCAGGTAAGAAAGGTCAAGCGCCAGTACCAGGCAGTCGTCTGTGGGCTGGTTACCGCGGGCGGAGAAGTGAATGTCTCCCTGGGCCGACATCCGGTTCAACGGACCAAACGCGCTGTTGTAAATGGCTCCGGTGCAAAGGAAGCCATCACTCATTATCGGGTGGAACGGAAATTCCGGGCCCACACCTTGCTGAAACTGCAACTGGAAACCGGGCGTACGCATCAGATTCGTGTCCATATGGCACATCTGGGTTATCCCCTGGTGGGTGACCCGCTTTATGGTGGCCGGCTGAAGCTTCCGAAAGCTGCCAGTCCGGAGCTGATCAGCCAGCTGCAGCACTTCAAGCGCCAAGCCCTGCACGCCTGGAAACTTGGTTTCGAGCATCCCCTCACGCAGGAGAGTGTAAGCTGGGAAGCAGAATTGCCGGAGGATATGCAAGTCTTGCTACAGATACTGGAGCGGGATTGTGAACACTGAAGGCCTGATACTGCCTGACTGGCCGGCACCCGAAAATGTCATGGCTATGGTCAGTACCCGAGAAAATGCAGCGGAGGCTTTTCTGCAGCAGCAACCAGCGCAATTCCTGCAACAGGTACACGGCGCCAGAGTATTCCGGCTTGATAATGTCATAGAGGAACAGGTCGAGGCCGATGCCATTTATACCCAAAGTAGCGGGCTTACCTGTGTTGTGCGCACGGCGGATTGCCTGCCGGTATTTTTCAGCAGTGCTGATGGCAGGGAGCTGGCACTGGCCCATGCCGGCTGGCGTGGACTGGCTGCAGGCGTACTGGAAAATACACTGGCAAACTGCAAAACATCTCTGGCGGAGATACTGGTCTGGCTAGGCCCGGCGATTGCAGCCTGTCATTTTGAAGTGGGCCCTGAGGTCAGGGAGATTTTTCTGCAGCATGCCGATCCTGCCGACAGTGGGCAGACTGAGGCAGCATTTCTCAGGGGTAAGCGGGAAGGAAAATGGCAGGCGGATCTCTATGCGCTGGCCCGAATCAGGCTGCTAAGGGCCGGCATCAATGCTGCCAATATCCATGGCGGCGGCCTGTGTACCTATTGTGATGCACAACGGTTTTATTCCTACAGGCGAGATGGTGAAGGGCAGGGCCGTTTACTCAGCCTGCTCTGGCGCAGGGATTGATGAAAGCAGCGCTATAAATCCAGGTAGCGTAAATCCAGCGTGCAGGGGCGTCCCGCATAAGGTGCTTCGGAACGCAGCTTGAATTGTCCCTGCTTATGGCCGTGCGCCATAAAACGCGCTACCCGGCGGGCTTCTGCTTCATTGGCATTGATCGGAAAAGTCTCGTAATTACGGCCACCCGGATGCGAAACATGATACTGGCAGCCTCCCAGTGAGCGCTGGTTCATACTGTCAACCACATCAATGACCAGGGGCGTGTGGACTTTAATGGTCGGGTGCAGGGCAGAATAGGGCGCCCAGGCCTTGTAACGAATACCACCAACATATTCGCCTTCACGGTCAGTCGGCTGCAGCGGAATCTGTCGGCCATTACAGCACAGAACCAGCCTTTCCCCGCTCATGCCCTGGACCGTGACCTGCAGACGCTCGACGGAAGAATCAACATAGCGGGATGTGGTCTGGGCTCCGGATTCCTCACCAAGAACATGCCAGGGCTCAATTGCACCATGGACATCGATCTGCAGGCCGGCAACATGGACTCTGCCGTAATGCGGGAAGCGGAATTCCTGGAAGGGCAGCAGCCATTCCAGTTCGAATTTGAAACCGGCCTGGTTCAGGTCATCCACCACCCAGCGCATATCATCCCAGATATGATAGGGCAGCATGAAGCGGTCATGCAGTTGCTCACCCCAGGGGATGAGTTTTTGTTTATAGGGCTTGTTGGCAAACCAGGCCAGCAGGGAACGCAGCAGGAGTAACTGCACCAGACTCATCTGCCAGTGCGGGGGCATTTCAAAATTACGGAATTCGACCAGACCAAGCCTGCCTGTGGAACTGCCCGGGGCATAGAGTTTATCTATACAGAATTCGGCACGGTGAGTATTGCCGGTCAGGTCAATCAGGAAATTGCGCAGGATCCGGTCAATAATCCAGGGCTGATCAACTTCCCCGTCAGGTAATTGCTGCAGGGCAATTTCCAGTTCGTACAAATTGTCGTCACGGGCTTCATCCACTCTGGGAGCCTGACTGGTAGGGCCAATAAACTGGCCGGAAAACAGATAGGAAAGACTGGGATGGTTCTGCCAGTAGCGCAGCATGCTGGCCAGCAGGTGGGGACGTTTCAAAAAAGGGCTCTGGGATGGTTCAGCACCACCCAGGGTGACATGATTGCCGCCACCGGTACCGGTATGCTTGCCATCCAGCATGAATTTTTCCGTCCCCAGACGGCACTGACGGGCCTGCTCATAAAGAATACGGTTATTGTCTACCAGTTCCTGCCAGGAAGCAGCGGGATGGATATTGACTTCGATAACGCCAGGATCCGGTGTAATCATGAGTTTCTTCAGGCGGGTATCGCGTGGCGGTTCATAGCCTTCAATGATTACCGGTAAATTCAGGGATTTGGCGCATTGCTCTACCTGTTCCAGCAGGCTGAGGTAGTGCTCGAGCTGGGTCAGTGGCGGCATGAAGACATACAGTTTGCTGTCCCTGACCTCGGCACATAATGCTGTATGAATAATTTTTTCCGTGAAGGACTTTTTCTGCGCAGCTGTATTGCTTTTTTTCTTCTGCCGACTGTTCAGGGGATAATTGAGCGCTTTTTTGTCATCAAAAGGGTCGCGGGTAAAGTCATATTCCCTTTCAACTTCCCAGGGCAGGCTTTCCAGCGGCATCCGGTATCCCATTGATGAATCGCCCGGGATCAGGAACATTTTGCCGCGCTTGAATTGCCAACGACTACTGATCCAGTGACCGTCATCTTCATCGCCTTGCCATGACAGGGGCAGGGAAAAACCGATTTTTGTTGTCAGTCCCTGATCAAAAACCTTGCGCAGACGCTGCCGTTCCTGAGCGTCCTTGAGTTTGCTGTCCGTTACTTTGACGTTTTTCGGCAGCTGCCCTTCTTTATGCAAATAAAATTCATGGTCTTCATAAGCCGGGACAATAAAACGTTTATCCAGCCCGAGATTCTCTGCCAGGGTCTGGATAAAACGCTGGGAAGCGTTTTTTGGCACGCTGGAATCATCCTCAGGACTGGCCAGAAAACCTTGTTCATGCCACAGGGGTTTTTCGTCAGTGCGCCAGAAAATACCCAATGCCCAGCGTGGCAATTGTTCGCCGGGATACCATTTCCCCTGGCCATGATGGATATAGCCCTGCGGAGCAAACTCCTGCTTCAGGGACTGTAGTAGTTTTTCCGACAGTTTGAGTTTGTTTTTGCCCAGGGCCTTGGTATTCCATTCCTCTCCTTCCATGTCGTCAATCGACACGAAAGTCGGCTCACCACCCATGGTGAGATGAATGTCCTGTTTGAGCAGTTGTTTGTCGACTGTTTCACCAAGCTTTTCAATCCGGCTCCACTGCAATTCTGAATAGGGTTTGGTAACACGCGGGTCTTCATGAATGCGGCTTACCTGATTACTGAATTCGAATTCGACTTTACAGGGAGCTGTAGAACCGGTGATCGGCGCTGCGCTGTTGGGGTCAGGAGTACAGGCCAGAGGAATATGGCCTTCTCCGGCAAACAGGCCGGAAGTTGGATCAAGTCCCACCCAGCCGGCGCCGGGAATAAACACCTCAGCCCAGGCATGCAGGTCAGTAAAATCCTTTTCCGGTCCGGAAGGGCCATCCAGTGCTTTCTGATCCGGAGCCAGCTGAACCAGGTAGCCGGAAACGAAACGGGCAGCGAGGCCGAGGTGTCGCAGAATCTGTACCAGCAGCCAGCCACTGTCCCGGCAGGAACCGGAATTCAGGTTCAGGGTTTCTTCACAGGTCTGGACACCCGGCTCCATGCGAACCAGGTAGCCAATTTCACCCTGCAACATCTGGTTGATTGCCACCAGAAAATCGATGGTCGGTTTTTTTGAGCGGTCAACTTTTTTAAGCCATTTCATCAGCAAGGGGCCTTTTTCCACAATCTGCAGATAAGGCGCCAGGTCTTTCTTTAACTGTTTCTCATAGCGAAAGGGGAAAGTCTCCACACCTTCTTCCAGGAAAAAATCAAAGGGGTTGATGACAGTCATGTCAACAATGACTTCAACATCAAAAGATAGCTTGCGTGACTTTTCCGGGAATACCAGCCGTGCCAGGTGATTGGCAAAGGGGTCCTGCTGCCAGTTAATGAAATGCGAATCAGGTTCTACTTTGAGGGAATAAGCCTGGATGGGCATACGGCAATGAGGAGCCGGTCGCAATCTCAGGACATGTGGCAGGATCTCTACAGGCTTATCAAACTGATAAGCGGTGTGGTGTTGTATAGCAACTTTGATAGTCATGGTGCTATGCAGAAATGCGGCAAACTAATAGCTCACATTCGAATTGTCAGTGTTGTTGTCCCAGTTGGAGGCCCAGCTCAGGGGAGGCAATTGATGAAAAGCTTCTTTAAGTCGTTTGTCCCAGGCCTTTTTCAGTTCGCGCAAGAATTCACTGTCCTCTTCGAAGCGGTGATAGTGTTGCAGTACATATGAATCTGTGTGGTAAATCATTACTTCAATCGGGGGGCCGACGGTGATGTTACTGCGCATGGTAGAGTCCATGGATACCAGAGCACACAGGGCCGCTGTTTCCAGTGAAGTATCCGGTTTTATGATGCGATCCAGAATCGGTTTGCCATACTTGCTTTCACCGATCTGCAAATAGGGCGTGTCCTTGGAGTTGGTTATATGATTGCCTTCCGGATAAACCAGCACAATGCGTGGCGGGCTGCCCATGATCTGTCCACCCAGCAGAAAACTTGCCTCGAAAGTCGGCCCGCTAGTGCCATGCTTTTCCTGCTGGGAGCGACTCACATCACCCAGATAGTCAGCAGCCTCGCTGATGGAACTGACAGTATTGAGGCTGACCGCGGCCTGGGTTTTGATATCTTTTTTAAGCTGATGCATGGTCGCCTGGGTGGTCGCCAGGTTACCCGAAGACAGCACTACAAATTGCCGTTCCGGCCCCAGCTCGAAGCGAAACATCTTGCTGTAGGTGCTGGCCTGGTCAGCACCGGCATTGGTCCGGGAATCAGAACAGAACACCATGCCAGTGTTGACGGAAATGGCGACACAATAGGTCATAACGCAGGAAACCACTCGGATTGTTACTCAAAACAGGTCTGGGAGTATAAAAGTCTTCACCTGAATATGCTAATGCTATTTAAGGGAAAGGCCTTGTAATGCCCTGCTGGCGCTGTTTGCAGACGATATTTGCATGCTCGTTAAAAGTTACGCTTGAAAGTAGCTTGATGTCGATCAAATAGGCCATCAATGAGGCTGCCCGGAAAGCGTCACAGACTTGAATAAGGGCATTACAACCCCACTTAGTAAGGAACATAGCTGTCCCTGGTAGTGAGGAAGACACCATGAGAATGGATAAATTGACCAACAAGTTACAATTGGCATTGGCAGATGCACAGTCTCTGGCTGTGGGTAAAGATCATAATCAGATCATGCCGGTGCATTTACTCAGCTCCCTGCTTGAGCAGAAGGGGGGCACTATTCGTCCATTGTTAATGCAGACCGGATTTGACATTCCCAAACTGAAAGAAGGTCTGCAGCGTATTATCGACGCGTTGCCAGTGGTTAGTGACAGCGGGGGTGATGTGAACCTGTCCCAGGAGCTGGCCCGCCTGCTTAATGTTGCCGACAAGCTTTCCCAGCAAAATGGTGATCAGTTTATTTCCAGCGAGAATGTATTGCTGGCCAGTATGCAGGATAAAGGAGAGCTGGGGAAGTTGCTGAATTCATTCTCGGTTTCCCCTCAGGCACTGGAGAATGCCATTAAAAACCTGCGTGGTGGCGCTGCTGTTGATGATCCGGAAGCAGAAGGCGCCTATCAGGCACTGGAAAAATTTACTGTAGATGTCACCGCGCGTGCAGAAGCAGGAAAACTGGATCCGGTCATCGGCCGGGATGATGAAATCCGCCGTACCATTCAGGTCCTGCAACGCCGCACCAAAAACAATCCTGTACTGATTGGTGAGCCAGGTGTTGGAAAGACAGCAATTGTCGATGGCCTGGCACAACGTATCGTTAACGGTGAAGTCCCGGAAGGCCTGAAAGATAAACGCATTCTTTCGCTGGATATGGGTTCACTGATTGCCGGGGCCAAATTCCGCGGCGAGTTTGAGGAGCGCCTGAAAGCAGTTCTGAATGAGTTGTCCAAGCAGGAAGGCTCGGTCATTCTGTTTATTGATGAAATTCATACCATGGTCGGAGCCGGCAAGGCCGAAGGAGCCATGGATGCCGGTAATATGCTTAAACCTGCGCTGGCCAGGGGTGAACTGCATTGTGTCGGGGCTACCACACTGGATGAATACCGTAAATACATTGAAAAGGATGCAGCATTGGAACGACGTTTCCAGAAAGTTCTGGTCGAAGAGCCCAATGAAGAAGATACGATTGCCATTTTGCGAGGCCTGAAGGAACGCTATGAAGTGCATCATGGTGTGAATATTACTGATTCTGCAATTATTGCAGCTGCCAAGTTATCCCAGCGTTATATCACTGACCGCCAGTTGCCGGACAAGGCAATTGACCTGATTGATGAAGCGGCCAGTCTTATTCGTATGGAAATTGATTCCAAACCGGAAGAGATGGATCGACTGGAACGGCGCCTGATTCAGTTAAAGATAGAAAGGGAAGCCCTGAAAAAGGAAACGGATGAAGCTTCGAAAAAAGGCCTGAAGAAAGTTGAAGAAGATATCCAGAAACTGGAAGCAGAATTTGCCGATCTTGATGAAATACTCAAAGCCGAAAAGGCGACGGTGCATGGCGCACAGAAGATTAAAAGTGAACTGGAGCAGGCGCGAATTGATCTTGAAGCTGCCAGTCGTGCGTCTGATCTGACCCGCATGTCGGAGCTGCAGTATGGAAGGATTCCCGAGTTGGAGAAAAAACTGGAAGCTGCTTCAAGTTCAGAAAATATTGAAATGAAACTGCTGCGCGATAAAGTGACTGACGAGGAAATTGCCCAGGTTGTTGCCCGCTGGACAGGTATTCCGGTGTCACGCATGCTCGAAGGGGAAAAACAGAAATTACTGCGCATGGAAGATGCCCTGCACCAGCGAGTCATTGGCCAGGACGAAGCAGTCAATGCAGTTTCCAACGCGGTGCGCCGTTCACGTTCGGGCCTGTCAGATTCACGTCGGCCGAATGGCTCCTTTCTGTTCCTTGGACCTACCGGTGTGGGTAAAACCGAACTGTGCAAAGCACTGGCAGAATTTTTATTTGATACTGAAGATGCCATGGTGCGTATCGATATGTCCGAGTTTATGGAACAGCATTCAGTTGCCAGACTGATCGGTGCGCCTCCCGGTTATGTCGGTTATGAAGAGGGCGGTTATCTGACCGAAGCGGTCCGCAGGCGACCCTATGCCGTACTGCTGCTGGATGAGATTGAGAAGGCGCATCCGGATGTGTTCAACATATTATTGCAGGTGCTGGACGATGGTCGTCTGACGGACGGTCATGGTCGAACCGTGGATTTCCGTAATACAGTAGTGGTCATGACTTCCAACCTGGGTTCAGACCGGATTCAGGATATGATGAGTGAGGATTCTGCCTATGATAAGTCTTATTCCTCGGTCAAAAATGCCGTGCTGGACGTAGTGGGCAAACATTTCCGGCCGGAATTTATTAATCGTATCGATGAACTGGTGGTATTCCATCCGCTGGCCCGTGAGCAGGTCCGCGGAATTGCCGAAATACAGTTGGAGCTTCTGGAACAGAGACTGGCAGACAATAACCTGAAGCTGGAAATGTCTGAAGGGGTGCTGGATAAACTGGCCAGCCTGGGTTTTGACCCGGTTTATGGTGCCCGGCCATTGAAGCGGGCGATTCAGACCTGGATTGAAAATCCACTGGCACAGCAGGTATTGTCCGGAGACTTTGTTCCCGGTGATACTATCCTGGCGAAAGTGGATGGTGAACAGGTCAGTTTTTCCAAAAAGGCGGCTTGAGATAAAGTTGTATTGAACTAAAAGTTGTATTGAACTAAAAGCTGCATAGAGGTGTCGGAGTGATGACTCCGACACTTTTATGCTGAACACCAAAGCTACGCTTTACAGCCGTTTTTCTTTTTGCAGCATCTGATAAACACGCATCAGGGCAATTACTGCCAGTGAGTCTTTGATTTCTTCATCGAGTACCATTTGCCAGGCTTTACTGAAAGAAACTTTTTTAATCTGCAATTCTTCCGTCGGATCAGGCTGGGCTGCACCCTGTTTCAGATCTTCAGCTACAAAGACATAGGCACGTTCATTAGTGAAACAGTTACTGGTATACATTTCACCCAGAGCAGTCCACTTTTCAGCTTCCAGCCCTGTCTCTTCACGCAGTTCGCGTCTTGCTGCATCCAGCAGGCTTTCATTTTTCTCGGCCCCTCCTTCAGGTATTTCCCAGGAGTAAGTTTCCAGTGGGTAACGGTACTGCCCGACCAGAAAAGTTTCCAAAGCATCGCTCAAGGGTACGATACCGATTGCAGGTTTGGCTTCTACAACGCCGTAAATCCCCGGCTTCCCCTGCGGGGTAAGCACCTGGTCTTCACGTACACGAATCCACGGGTTTCGGTAAACCTCACGGCTTTGCAGGGTAATCCAGGGATTTTTCATTTTTAGACTCCTTGGTTTTTCCTCATTTGCAATTTTACTTTTTTAAGGCTGCTGGTTATGATTTCCGGCTTATTGAACTGGTTTTCTTCTATTTTTCAGGGGTATTTCTAAATTTTGAAACTTGCAGGATTAATAAAATTTACCCTGGTTTTAATGCCCGTGTGCTCCTTGAGTATGGCACAGGGCATTCGCGTGGAAAACGATAATGAAGCCGCGTTTAAATGTTTCGTTGAAGCGGACATAGCCTCTACTGTAGAAAAGGTCGGGATCAGCACTGACAACATTGGTGAGTGTAATCGTGCACTGGAAGATGTTGATCTCAAAACGCATATCCGGGCTGCTACTTTAGCCAATCGTGGCATTTTACATGCAGCAAAAGGTGAACTTGCAGAAGCACTTTCTGATTATGACGAAGCACTTTCAATCAGCCCTGAGCTTGCTGAAGTTTACCTGAGTCGCGGAATTGTTTATCACTTCCTGCGTGATTTTGGCAAAGCCATTGAAGATTACAGTCATGCAATTCAACTGCAGGTTCCCAATCTTCATATTGCCTATCTGGATCGCGGTATGGCTCATGAGGAAATTGGTGAGCTGATGGCGGCTGCGGACGATTACCGTAAGGCGCTGGAACACCGGGCAGACTGGCCTCCAGCTTCTGTACGCCTGCGTTGGGTTAATGACAAGCTCGCCGAAGAAGGGCTCCTCCAGTAAAACTCATTCCAGCTTTTCTTCAGCAAGCTGCTGCAGATTACCGGCAAAATTCATCACGTGAAAAATCACATTCTGTTCGATTGAGCCGCTTAGCAGATGAGCACCCGGGCCACTGGCATAAACCGGTACATCTTCACCAGCATGGGTTTCGCCGCCACGAAATGGAATAAAGGCTTCCTGATGAAAGCCCGGCATTTCAGTATCCACATTACTCAGATCAACACGTCCGGGTAAGGGTGGCGGCTCTTCGCCTTCTTCCAGTTCCAGCCTCGGGTAGTTGCTGTCGGTGCGTTCTCCCAGATCGGCAAAACCACGACCATTCATGTAGTTAAGCGTGGTATACGGCAGGTCATTATTATCCAGTTCATATTCTTCATGCGCATTTCCGCCTTCATCGTTGCTGATCACTTTACCCAGAATCGGGTTGCCCCGGGTAGGATACCCCGCCATGGTCATCACATGGCTGTGATCCGCTGTGACTATAATCAGGGTTTCATCGCTATCTGTTGCGTCCAGTGCAGCTGCCACCGCATTGGACAGTTCGAGAGTTTCATTGAGTGCATTGTAGGCATTGTTGTTGTGATGTGCGTGATCAATACGACCGGCTTCAATCACCAGGAAAAAACCATCGCTGTCTTGTTCCAGAATGTCGATGGCTTTGATTGTCATTTCTGTCAGAGAGGGTTCGCCCGCCTCATCATTTTGGCGGTCTGCTTCAAAATGCATATGTGAGGAATCAAACAGGCCGAGAATATTGCGGTTTTCTTCATTGCTGAGCAAATCAAAGCTGCTCTGGTCCATGACATAAATACCGCCCTGATTGATCCACTCACGTATCAGATTACGTCCATCTACGCGGGCACCTTCCCCAGTGGCTTCGGCAAAACCGACCAGGTTTTCCGGGTCTTCGGCATAAAACATGGCCCGACCTCCGCCGAATGCCAGGTCAATACCGTCTATTTCGTTGTTTGTTGTATTCAGTGAATTGCGCAGGCGGCCGGTAAAACTGATTAACTGACTGGCAATATCCTGACAGGCATTGGGTGGGTCATCATCAAGCCTTGTCGTGGCCTCCCAGTCACGTTCCGGTGATTTCGCATAGGCAGCCGCCGGAGTCGCGTGTGTCAGTCGGGCAGTACTGACAACACCGGTAGCCTTGCCGGCGATTTCAGCCAGTTCCAGCGCGGTCATCAAATCTGCATTGCTTGTACCCAGATAATTTTCACAATTGGCCCGTTCCACTTCCTCACGAATACTCAGGACACCTGCACGGGTCTTGATCCCGGTCATCATGGCGGTCATGGTGCCGGCAGAATCCGGGGTCTGCTGATTGGTATTGTAGGTTCGGGACAGACCGCTCCAGGGAAACCGTTCAAAGCTCAGGACATGTTCTTCTCCGTTCTGACCTACCTGCTGTCCGGCAAAAATGCGTGCAGCTGTCACCGTGGTCATACTCATGCCATCACCAACAAACAGAATAATGTTTTTCGCTGCACCGGCAGAATTGTTGATAGGTCTGTTCCTGGCATTTTCCAGTGATTCCAGACCAGCACGAAACCAGGGTGAAGTGGTATTCATCCCTGGCAGGCGACTGTCCCTGCTTAACAGCAGGATGCTGATGGCAATAACCAGGATCAGCGGGATGGCGAATAGCAGGGGATTGATTTTTAATTTGAACATACCAATTTCCTCAAAATATGCCCGGATACAGTGGACCTATAGTGTAGCGTGCAAATACTACATTTCTATTAAGCACCGGGCATAGTGTAGACTTCAGTTTTCGGGGACAAGTTTCGCCGTTCGGCTATTACATCAGACAATACTGTGCAATTAAGTTCTGAATCACCATATTTTGCAGCCGTCGATCTGGGTTCCAACAGCTTCCACATGCTGATAGCCCGTATCCAGAACGGGCAACTTGAAATAATCGATCGCGAAAAGGAAATGGTGCAGATTGCCCGTGGAGTCAGGAAAAACGGCCAGCTTAGTGCCGTAACCCAGAAACGCGCACTGGATTGTCTGCATCGATTTGCTGAACGCCTGCGGGATATCCCGGCTACCCATATCCGTGCCGTGGGGACCAAGACCCTGCGTACCACCAGCCGCTCGCTGGATTTTATAAAAAAAGCCGAGACGATCATTGGTGTGCCAATTCAGATCATTTCCGGTTATGAGGAAGCCCGTCTGGTTTATGTCGGGCTGTCCAATTCAGTAGTCAATGATGACAAGCGTCGGCTGGTAATTGATATCGGCGGCGGCAGTACTGAATTCATTATTGGTGAGGGTCACCAGCCCATGCTGCTGGAAAGCCTAAATATGGGCTGTGTCAGTTTTACCAAACGCTTCGGGGGAAAAAATAGCAAGGGCTTCGGGTCTCAGTTTTTTGATGCCGCCTATCTGAATGCCTGTGCAGAAATTGAAGGTCTGCGTAAAAACTTTCGCAAAGCCGGCTGGGATATTGTTTATGGTACTTCCGGAACTGCCAGGGCAATTGCCGACCTGACCATGGATAAAGACGGCGGAGCAGTGATCAGCCGGGCCTCCCTGGACCAGGTAGTCAGGGATTTGTTGAGCAACAGGAAAATACTGCGCCAGGTGCCGGCATTACGCCGGACTGTATTGCCGGCCGGAATTGCGATTCTCAAGGCGGTTTTTGATCAGTTGCAGATTGAATCCATGCATGTCGGGGATTATGCCCTGAAAGAAGGGCTGCTGTTTGACACCATTGGCCGTCTGAGTGATCACGATTCGCGTGAAGTAACCATTCAAAAGCTCGTTCAGCAATATAATGTTGATATTGATCATGCCCGGCGGGTTGCCGACACAGCAGTGAAATTCTGGCGCCAGATCGACGGACCGTCCCTGCCAGGGGTTTCACGAACCAAAATACTGCGCTGGGCAGCCTTGATGCATGAAATAGGCCTGAGTATTTCACATTCCAGCTTTCATCATCATGGCTACTATATTCTGCGGCATACTGATATGGCCGGATTTGGCCGCTATGAGCAATACATTCTGGCAAACCTGGTCCGCTCTCACCGCAAAGGGCTTTATCAGCAGAAGTTCGAGGATATGGACGAAACAGCCATTGCTGCTTTCGTTCCGCTGCTATTATGCCTGCGCCTGGCAACCCTGCTGCATAGACGGCGTGAGGAACTTGATGCCATTCCTGGATTGCATGTCAGCCAGCAAGGCTATACGCTGAGCTTCAGTGGTGACTGGCTGGACAAGCACCCGCTGACTCTGGCCGGGCTGGAACAGGAAAGACAACAACTGGAGAATATCGGCGTCAGGCTGAATATAGCTTAAGCAACTATTTTACCGGGAGTTTTCTTCTTTAGTCAGCTGGTTTATATTTGGCTGGTGAAGACAATAAATCAGGAGAAGGCTATCAAGTTTCAATTACGGCAGTGTCTGCTTACCATATTCGTCCTGTTTGCAGTCAATCTGCTACTGCTTGATTCAGCACAGGCGCAGATCAGGCCTTACACGCCCAGAAGTTTCTCAACAGTCCCCCCTGATCCGGACGGGGCAGAGTTTTACTTTGCCCGCCTGATCTACGGGACTGGCAACTTCAGGGGTCGCGGCGGCTGGACAGTTGATATGCCGGAAGCGGAACACTATTTCATGAATGGTATAACCCGGCTGACCGAGGTTGATGGTTCGCTGGTAAACATGAGTAATATGGAAGGCAGCCAGCTGATAAATCTGGAGGATCGAAATATTTTCGATTATCCCTTCCTGTATGCCGTGGAAGTCGGTGGCTGGAGTCTGAATACTGAAGAAATTGCCATATTGCGGGAATACCTGCTCAAGGGTGGCTTCCTGATTGTTGATGATTTTCATGGCTCTTATGAGTGGAGCGGTTTCATGGCCACCATGCAGCGTATTTTTCCTGACCGCCCTGTGGTCGATATTCCCCACGATGATGAAGTGTTTCAGGTTGTCTACCAACTGGATCCTACTATCCAGATACCCGGTATCAGCCCCCTAAGCCGTGGCGTCACCTGGGAGCGTGACGGCAGAGACCCGACCTATCGTGGTATATATGATGACAGGGGGCGACTGATGGTTGCCATTAATCACAACATGGACCTGGGTGATGCTTGGGAGCATGCTGATACGCCGGGCTATCCGCAGAGTTTGACGGCGATGGCATATAGGTTTGCCGTAAACTACGTCATTTATAGTTTGACGCATTAACGACTGAAGTTACAGCGCTCGTGACGCTTCCTGAAAATTCAGCTTTCTCTAACTTTTTACTATAAAAATACTAGCAGCTAGCAGTGCTGAGTTTAATCCTGCGCACAATTCCCACATTAGCTGTTTGAATTGTTTTTTTCTGTCGATAATCTTTATTTTGAATAGTATGCTTTTGCAAGGATTCAATATACAAAGGTAAACCATGAAAAAGTTTATTCTTGTCTTTTCGGTTCTGCTGCTAAGTCAGAACCTGTTTGCCGCCAGCGATGACGAGCTGGTGGAACGGGCGCGGGCGATTCACGAGCGGGTGATGACCCTGGATACGCATGTGGATATTCCTTTTAATTTTGCCAGTAGTGAACACGATCCGCTGGATGCTGAGGCTCAGGTGAATCTGCAGACCATGCGCAGTGGCGGGCTGGATAATGTATTTTTCATAGTCTATGTCGGGCAGGAATTACGTAATGATCGTACCTACCTGGGAGCCAGGGCTGATGCCCTGACCAAGTTTGATGCGATTCATCGACTGGTGGACCTGTATCCGGATGAGATTGGTCTGGCGACAACGGCAGGTCAGGCAAGACAGCTTTATGCCGAGGGCAAGCTGGTGGCAATGATCGGGGTGGAAAACGGCTTTTCCATTGGTCAGGATCTGAGCGCTTTGGCCGAGTTTAAAGCGCGGGGAGCGGCTTATTTTGGCCTGGTACACAACGGCCATAATGACATTGCCGACTCGGCACAGGCACAGGAACGTTTTGCTGATGTGCCCAGCGAACATGAGGGCCTCAGTGATTTCGGATACCAGGTTGTCGATGAACTGAACCGTCTGGGAATACTGGTAGACATCTCACATGCTTCAAAGCAAAGCATGCTGGATGCGACACGCCATTCCGCTGCGCCGGTCATTGCGTCTCATTCCAGCGTTAACGGGGTCTACGTACATCCCAGAAATCTGGACGATGAACAATTACTGGCCATTCAGGAAAACGGCGGTGTGGTGCAGATTGTAGCCTTTGATACCTATCTCAATGAGGGTCGTGGCACGGCAAGTGTCAGCGAGCTGGTGGACCACATAGATTACACCGTGGAACTGATCGGCATAGAACACGTGGGTATTTCCTCCGACTTTGGCGGTGGTGGGGGTATTGCCGGCTGGAACGGAGCGGATGAAACCTTTAACGTAACGCTGGAGCTGGTCAGGCGCGGATACAGTGAAGAAGAGATTGGCATGATCTGGAGCGGCAATGTCCTGCGAATTCTGGAACAGGCTGAAAACCTTGCTGCCCGCCTGAACTGATTAATACCCTTCTATATCCTCAAGCACCTTGCGGGCTTTTTTTCGGCCGATTTCTATAATTTCCCCGGCTCGGTGAAATTCATGGAACATGCAGATTGTGTGAGGGATATTGATCATGATATCCGCTTTATAAAGCGATAAATGATGCCGGGTCAGTGCATTCTGAGTGATTTCAAATGCCTTCGACATGATCTCGATCATGCTCTGGGTTTCCGCTTTACCGGTTTTGTTAAAAAGCCTGCCCAGGGATTTGATAATTGCCGGTCTTCCGTTCTCTGAAATCTCCAGATCCTTTTCCCGGTAATGGTTGGTTTCTTCGGCATTGACATCTACCATGACAGTCAAATCACTGATGGTTTTTAAAGAAGGGGCAAGCGGTACAGGATTCAGCAGGCCGCCATCGACCAGTGTCATGCCCCGGTATTGATGTGGTGTGAAAATACCGGGGATGGCAATGCTGGCCCGTATAGCATCAAACAGTTTGCCCTCACTGATCCAGACTTCCGTTGAACGATTCAGGTTAACTGCTACCGCTGTAAAGTCGATATCCAGTTCTTCAATATCCTTTTCACCAAGCAGATCACTGAGCTTTTTGATCAGGGCCTGTCCCTTGACCAGTCCGCCACCGGAAAAATTCCAGTCCAGCAGGGAGAAGATATCGGACTGGGATAGTCCTCTGACCCAGGACTCATATTCATCCAGCTTGCCCATGGCATAAATGCCGCCAACCAATGCGCCCATGGAGCTGCCGCAGATTGATTTGATTTTCAGCCCGGCGGCTTCCAGTTCCTGAATCACACCGATGTGGGCCAGTCCTCTTGCTCCGCCGGAGCCCAGTACCAGGGAAATCTCTTTGGCAGTTTTATTTTCTCTTTCTTGCGTCATGACACTTTATTCCGGAAAATGAAGTTTCATCACCCGGTAATGTTTATCCCAGGCGGAGTTCAATAATTGAAGATCAAGTATAGTGTGTTAGGCCTGCTGCTATCCATGCCCTTGTTGGCAGCAGATGCTGATTTGCCGGCTTTTGCCGACTTTCCGGTCAACACCGGTGAGCAGCGTTTACAGTCAATTGATTTTGACAGCCACCCTGAAGCCAGAAATTTTCGTACCCGCTTGGAATACAACCTGAATGAAACGGCTAACTTTGCCGGGCACTATATTCTCACTTCCTTGGGCTGCGGCACCATGTGCCAGATGATTGCCCTGATTGATGTGAACAATGGTGAAGTATTCATGCCACCTGAACTGGTCAGCAGCCTGGGATTTTGTTACCGCCGGGACAGTTCCATGCTGATATTAAACCCGGTGCAGGATCTGGAAGAGATGTTTGGTGATCAGGTTCCTGCCTGGTTCAATATGCTTTACTACCAGTGGGATGGTGAGCAGGTGCAGCAATTGCTCGAAACCCGGGAACCGGTGATTGAAGATTGCGATTTCTTTTAGGGGCTTTTCTTTTTTAATCAGCAAGAGGCAGCTGGTGTCCGGGCTGTATGGCCAATCAGCTTGAAAGAGTTGACTGAAAGAGTTGACTGAAGCGGAGATCAAAAAAAAGCCTGCATCAGCAGGCTTTTTAATCCGGTGAAGAGATTACTGTGCTTCGACTATCAGCCCATCAAGGCCGCGCTGCACATGCAGGTCCGCCCAGTTGTAATCATTTCTGAGCATCTGCTCTATGTCAGCGCGTGAGCTGCCGTTGGCCAGCATATCCCGAACCTGAATACGCAGAGTCAGGGTCTGATCACGAAACTCAGCCATTGCTGCTTTGTTGGTGACATCCCCATGACCGGGAACCACGGTATCAAAATCCAGCCGCAGGACTTCATCAAGAGTACGGGTCCAGGCCCGGGCTGAACCGCCACCGGCATAGTCAATCAATTGTGGCACACTGGCACCGTAAGTGAACATGTCACCGGCTGTCAGTACCCTGTGTTCAGGAAAATACACAACCACGTCGCCGTCAGTATGTGAGCGACCGAAGCGGAATACTTCTGCGACTTTGCCTCCCAGATGCACAAAGGCATGTTCATCCAGAGTGATATCGGGCAGGCCAGGCTGACTGGCTTCAATCATTTTAAGACGGGCATTCTCAGAGGCTACGACCACAGTACCATCGTTCTGGGCCTGCTCATTACCACCGGTATGATCGCCATGATAATGGGTATTGATGACATATTTCACCGGCTGATCTGTCAGGGTGCCAATCATGGCCATCATGTTGTCGTAATCCCAGGCAAATTTGTTGTCTACCATGATCACGCCTTCATCCGTCAGCAAAACGGTGACATTGCCGGGAACAAAAGGGTTGCTGATAACATAGAGGTCATCCTGGACTTCCACCAGTGTCAGTTCTGAGGGTTGTGGCTGGGCAGCAGCAAAGGAGCCAAGCAGAACAAGGGCAGCAGCCCATATTACAGATCTGTTTCTTGTACACTTCATGATCGACTGATTCCTGTCAGAATTGAAAACCGCAGCTTACGTAATCCTCTCGTCAAGCACAACGGCAGCGACCCTGAACAGTGTATTTTTCTTGACATTAAGCTGATTAGTACCATAATGGCGGCCTGGATTTGGTGGATAGACTGACTGATTACCCTTCGGTTCAGGCGAGTCCCAAGCGATTCTATAAGAATCTTGGTGATTACCCCATAAGACCCAACTGAAAGCAGTAGGCCTGACGCAAGGTCATATTCAGTTCCCTGATGCGTTATCTCGCATTGGTCCGAAAGGTCCTGATATAAACAGGTCCGCAGGAGTTTAACCAGAACTCTCCAATTTCAGAATTTCGCTCAGCAAAGTTCATTGTGAACCATGTTCATATGAATATTTTGCTGCGTTTGCTGTTGCGAAAATTGCAGGTTCGCAACATAAAGACAATATGAAAGAGGACTAAAACGGTGGAAATGTTATCTGGTGGAGACATGCTGATTCGTGCCCTGCATGATGAAGGCGTTGAGCTGATTTTTGGTTACCCCGGCGGGGCAGCCTTGCATATTTACGATGCAATTTTTAATCAGGATAAAGTCGAACACATTCTGGTACGCCATGAACAGGCAGCAACTCATGCGGCTGACGGTTATGCGCGTGCGACAGGCAAGCCCGGCGTAGTGCTGGTGACTTCAGGTCCTGGAGCAACCAATGCAATTACCGGTATTGCCACGGCCTATATGGATTCCATACCGATGGTGGTGATTTCCGGGCAGGTTACCCGCGATGCCATTGGATCGGATGCCTTTCAGGAAACCGATATGGTCGGTGTTTCCCGTCCCGTGGTGAAACACAGTTTCATGGCGCAGAAAGCTGAAGACATTCCGTCCATTGTTAAAAAGGCTTTCCATATCGCCACGACAGGCCGTCCGGGTCCGGTTGTTATCGATATTCCCAAAGATGTCACGGAGCCAAGTGAACAGTATCCCTATGAGTACCCGGAAACGCTGAAAATCCGCTCCTACATACCACCGCAAAAAGGCCATACCGGGCAGATCAAAAAAGCGGTTGAAGTATTGCTGTCGGCGAAAAAGCCGATTATTTATGCCGGTGGTGGTGTGATTCAGGGTGAGGGATCAGAGGAAGTAACCAGGCTGGCTCGTTCCCTGGGTTATCCGATCACCAATACCCTGATGGGACTGGGCTGCTATCCCGCGACTGATAAACAGTTCCTCGGCATGCTGGGTATGCACGGTACCTATGAAGCCAATATGGCCATGCATGAAGCGGATGTGATTCTGGCTGTGGGCGCACGATTTGATGACCGGGTGACCAATTCTGATGTCAGCAAATTCTGTCCGAATGCGACGATTCTGCACATTGATATTGATCCGGCGTCTATTTCCAAAACAGTCACAGCACACGTGCCGATTGTCGGACCGGTCAAAGCGGTACTGAAGGAAATGAATGAGCAAATCAAGGCTTCTTCCACCAAAGTGGACAAAGAAGCCCTGAAGACATGGTGGGAAAAGATAGACCACTGGCGTGAACGCAAGTGTCTGGAAGTTGCTGCTGAAGGTGAAACCATCAAACCGCAACATGTGATCCAGGCATTGTATGAAGTCACCAATGGTGATGCCTATATTACTTCTGACGTGGGTCAGCACCAGATGTTTGCCGCACAGCATTACCACTTTGACAAGCCGCGACGCTGGATCAATTCCGGTGGTCTGGGCACCATGGGTTTCGGTCTGCCGGCAGCAATGGGTGTGCAGCTGGCCTATCCGGATGCGACGGTTGCCTGTGTGACAGGTGAGGGCAGTATCCAGATGTGTATCCAGGAGCTGGCTACCTGCAAGCAATGCGCCTTGCCGGTAAAAATTGTCAACCTGAACAATGAAGCACTGGGCATGGTCAAGCAGTGGCAGGATATGCAGTATGGCGGTCGGCATTCACAGAGTACCTATGCCGATTCCCTGCCGGACTTTATCAGGCTGGCTGAAGCATACGGGCATGAAGGGGTACGTATTGAAAAGCTCAGTGAACTGAAAGACAAGCTGGCGGAAGCTTTTGCCAAAAAAGACAAACTGGTATTCATCGATGTAGCCGTTGACCAGAGTGAGCATGTGTATCCGATGGCGATCAAGGGCGGCGCGATGAGTGAAATGTTTTTGAGTAAAACGGAGAGAACCTGATGCGACGAATAGTATCCGTATTATTGGAGAATGAGCCGGGCGCCCTGTCCCGCGTCGTCGGATTGTTCTCCCAACGCAACTACAACATCAACTCTTTGACAGTAGCGCCGACTGACGATGAAACCTTGTCACGTCTGACTCTGACGACGGTTGGTGATGACCGCAAGATTGAACAGATCGTCAAACATCTGAACAAGATTGTCGATGTCGTGAAACTGGTTGACCTGACCGAAGGTTCTCACGTTGAGCGTGAACTGATGCTGATCAAGGTTAAAGTCAGTGGCGCCCAACGTGCCGAAGTCATGCGTCTGACAGAAATATTCCGGGGTGAAATTGTCGATGTTACACCGACGATTTACATCGTGCAGATGACCGGTACCAGTGACAAACTGGATGCCTTCATCGCTGCACTGGAAGGTACGACCATTCTGGAAGTTGCCCGTACCGGTGTGTCCGGTATTTCCCGTGCAGAAAAGACCCTGAGTCTTTAAGACTGTATTCAGTTGCCACAAGCGACTGTAGTCTTTAAAAGCCGGCTGATCGCCGGCTTTTTGATTTAGGGCAATTAACTACAACAGTTCTTCCCCATGATAGTCACTGAGTTCAATGTCAAAGTTATCGGAGTATATCGTGACGATTTACTCCGATAACTTTACGTTATAACTTCGCGATTTTTAGCGCTTGGCCACTGCAGCCTGGTACCAACGAACGTGAAATTGGCCTTATTGTCAACGTCTTTTTTTTAGCTCAGAGAAAAGACTGTTTTTTCCTTTTTTAACATTTATATTTTAGGACGTTGTGAATGGACTATTTTTTGGTAAAATAGCGGCGAGTAATTTTGATGAAAATGCTTGCCAATTAAAGCCAGCTTCAACCCTTTAATTGTTGTTTGCAGTAAATCAGTAATCTGATTAGAACGTTAAACGTTAGAGGGTAAGAGTTGTTAAATAATTTCCTACAGACTAAGCTGCTGATTCCTGCCTGTCTTAAAAAAATAAGTGGCTACTCCCTGATTTTAATTCCAAGTTTGTTGATTTCAACAGCAGCCTTTGCGCAGCAGGTTCCTGACGCAGGTACCATTCTCAGAGAACAGGAGCAGGGTGCCCCAGATCTCATTGCTCCACCCTCTGAGACTCCTGCTATCGGGATGCCACAGGCAGGTGAGACGGCTGGTGGCGGTCCGACCCTGGTAGTTGAAGGCTTTGAGTTCAGCGGCAATACCCTGATTCCCTCTGATGTATTGCAAAATCAATTATCTGAACTGCTTGGTGAGGAACTGACGCTCGGACAGCTGCAAACTGCGGGTTTCATTTTAACCGGTTATTACGCTGAAGAGGGTTATCTGGCTCGCTTTGTGTTACCTCCACAGGATGTCGTGAATGGCATTGTGCGATTTGATGTGGTTGAGGGCGTTCGCGGTGATATTCAGGTCAACTCTCAAGGGCAACGTATTAATAGTGAACGCGTACGGGCATTTATTGAGTCTCGCCTGCAGGCCGGCCAGATAATCAATATGAATATGCTGGGTGAAGCCTTGAATATTCTTAACGAGCAGCCGGGGGTGAATGTTACTGGTGCCCTTGAGCCCGGTGACGATGAGCGTGAAATTACATTTGATTTCACCGCCACCGAAACGCCTTTACTAAGTTACAGTCTGAGCATTAATAACTACGGTTCAAGAGGCACTGGCCAGGAACAGCTTAATTTAGGGCTAGGGATTGCAAACCTGGCTGGTCAATTTGATTTGTTAAGCCTGGGACTTAACAAAACTGAAGGTACGACTTCGGGAAGTCTCGGTTATGGATTGGCGCTTGGTAATCGTGGTTTACGATTAAATGTAGATGCCACAGTGCTGGATTATGAATTAACCCAGTCACAGTTTACTGCCTTGCAAGCTGAGGGTGATGCACAAACTCTTGGCGTGGACTTGAGTTTTCCACTTTCCCGCCGGAGTGGGAGTGGTGCAGATATCAGTGCCCGTCTCCAACAACGTGAGCTGGAAGACAGCACTGTTGCCGGAGAAACGGGCGATCGTACAGTACGATCCCTGAACCTTTCCTGGGACGCTTATAGAGTCATTTTTGATGGCTGGTGGAGTGGCAGTTTGGCGCTGACTGTCGGAGACTCTGAACAGAAAAATGCTACCGCCTCTGCAACTGACGCAGTTACCCGGAACAGCTTTGGGGGGTATGCCAAATTTGGGTTTAAATTGTCGCATCTGCGCGCCCTCAATGAAAATTGGACGCTGTCGGGCAGTTTTAATGGCCAGTTGGCTAACACGAATCTGGACTCTTCCGAGCGCCTCTCACTTGGTGGCCTGAATGGTGTACGTGGGTTTCCAGTTTCAGAAGGTACGGGTGACGAAGGCTATATTGCCCGCATTAACCTGATTCGTGAATGGGGTGTAGGGCAAGTGGGTACATTTATCGATTATGGCCGTATTCATATCAACCACACAGACTTTATTTCCACATCCAGTTTACCGAATTGGTACTCTCTTTCGTCGGTAGGCGTGAGTCTTAATTGGCAGTATGCACAGCGTTTTATATTCAATGCCACCCTTGCTCAGCCCATCAGTGGCAACCCGGGATCCGCAGACTCGGGCAATAATACAGATGGTAGTAGTCGCAGCACTGAGTTCTGGTTCAGTATGTCTGCCTTGTTTTAAGTATAGGTTTTGAGGTCCAGCCCATGTTTATCCTGAATATTCCTTTCCAGCCGAAAAAACTTGCTCTGGCTCTTGCTTGCGTCAGCCAGATGGCTAATGCGCAGCCGGCGCCTGAGCAATTACCAACAGGCGGACAGGTGGCAGCCGGGCAGGCGGCAATCACTCAGATTGACAGTCAAATGATCATCAATCAGGCCTCACAGTCAGCCATCGTTAACTGGCAGAGTTTTAACGTTGGGTCGGGCGCAGGTGTGACATTCAATCAACCCGATGCAAGCTCAGTAGCTTTAAACCGGGTGACAGGACAGGGGCCGTCCGAGATTTATGGCAGCCTGAAGGCCAATGGTCAGGTCTTTCTGGTTAACCCCAATGGCGTGCTGTTTGCTCCAGGTGCTCAGGTAGATGTCGGAGGTCTGGTTGCCAGTACCCTCGATATTAATGATCAGGATTTTCTGGACGGCAACTATCGCTTTAATCGTAATGGGGCGATTGGTTCAGTTATTAACGCCGGTGATTTGTCGGCAGAGTATGTTTCCCTGCTGGCGCCGGAAGTCATTAACGAAGGCGTGATTTCTGCCAGCATGGTTGCCCTGGCTGGTGGCGAGTCCGTGAAGCTGAATATCAGTGGTAACCAGCTTCTTGATATCACAGTGGATCAGGCCAGCATTGATACGCTGGTAGAAAACCGCCATCTCGTCATAGCGGATGATGGGCAGGTGATTATGTCGGCGCAGTCAGCTAATGACTTGCTTGGCCGGGTTATTAACTCGGGAGCAGTTGAAGCGAATGGTCTGGTCAATGATGGTGGTGTAGTGCGCCTGGTTGCCAGTGACTCAATTGAGCTGGGTGGCAGTATTTCTGCTAATGCGGGCAATGCAGGTAATGGCGGTTCAATAACGGCAATTGCCGACCTGGATAACCCGGATAGTTCAACAGTGGTTACCGGCACCCTCTCTGCACAGGGCGGCAGTGCATCCGGTAACGGTGGTTTTATAGAAACCAGTGCCAGTCATATCGATGTGAACGATTCAGCGTCAATTTCTACTACTGCGGCTAATGGACTGACCGGTAACTGGTTGATTGATCCGACTGACTTTACTGTCGCCATTAGTGGCGGCGATATCACAGGGTCAACCTTAAGCACTCAACTGGCTTCCAATAACGTCACGCTGCAAACAACTGATGGCGGCAGTGGTACGGCCGGTGACCTTTTTGTGAATGATGCGGTTAGCTGGTCTGCCAATACGCTGCTGACGCTAGATGCCCAGCATGACATTATTGTTAATGCGCCGATTACCGCATCCGGCGGGAGTGGAGCTGGTGTTGCGCTGGAATTCGGCCAGAATAAAACAGCGGGTGATTTTACCAACAATGCACAGTACATTGTCAGAGCTCCGGTCAATCTTTCATCCTCCGCCAGTTTTTCCACGACCTTCGGCAGCGACGGCAGCGCCACTAATTACACGATCATAACTGATGCGGCCGGACTCGCGAATATTTCCAGTGATCTGACGGGCGATTATGTGCTGGGAAGCGACGTTACTCTGTCCGGTGAATGGACGCCACTCGGAAATGGTACATCAACTGTTTTTGATGGAATCTTCGATGGCTTGATGCATCGTGTCTCTGGTCTTCAGCATAGTAACAGCGCCAACGATCAATATGTCGGCCTGTTTGGTTCGATTGGCATGAGTGGTTTTGTGCAGAATGTCGGCATTATCAATCCGACCGTAGCCGGTGCTGAACATGTGGGAGCCCTGGCAGGAAATAATAATGGGCTGATCGCTAACAGCTATGTCAGCGGCGGTACGGTCACTGGCAGTGATGTCGTGGGAGCCACAAACGATAGCACGGTTGGTTCCATTGGTGGCCTGGTAGGCAGTAATGATGGTGGTATCGTCCAAAGTTACAGCAGCGCGGATGTGACAGCGAGCACAGGTGATCAGCAGGGCGAGTTGTTGGGTGGCGCAATCGGCGGTCTGGTCGGGTCCCTCAATGGTACGATAGATTTCTCCTATGCGACCGGAGATGTTTCCGGTATTACCGATGTCGGCGGTTTTGTTGGCTGGCAGTTTGGCAGTATCAGCTCGAGTTATTCCACTGGGGCAGTTAGTGGTAGCACTAATGTGGGTGGTTTTAGCGGAAAATTACCTGATCCGGATCCCTTCCTGGGTGGTGGGCTTCCTGGCTTACTAACTGATACTTTCTGGGATACTCAGACCTCCGGCATGGCAAGCAGTGCCGATGATGGCACCAACTCCTCGACTGGATTAACCACAACCGAAGCAATGCAGTCAGCCAGTTATGGTAGCTGGGACCCGAACCCTTTTTATCCGGCCTGGATTATTCGAGAAGACTCAAGTTATCCATTATTACGTGTCTTCATGCCGCCACTGACAGTCATGGCAGATGACCAGAGCAAAACCTATGACGGTAATGTTTTTGGCGGCACCTATACCGCCACCCTTTCCAACGGGGCTCAGATCAATAACGGCGACAGCGTTAGCGGCCTGGGTAGCACCTTAAGCTTTTCGGGATCTGCGCTTGCTGCAACTGATGTCAATGATTACACCATCACGCCTGGCGGTCTGGCGGTCAACAGTGACCAGCATGGTTATCTCAGTGTCAGCTTTAATGATGGCACATTGACGATTGACCCGGCTGCGCTGATAGTAACCACGACAGCATTGAGCGGCGAAGTACGCAGAACCTATAACGGCACAACGGATGCTACCTTGAGCTCCGGTAATTTTACGATTTCCGGCTTTGCCGGCAGTGATGGCGCCACGGTCACCGAAACCGTCGGTACCTTTGATAATAGAAATGTTGGCGATAATAAAACCATCTCAGTGACTCTGGATCTTGCAGATTACACGGCGACTGGCAGCACCAACCTTAATAACTATGTAATGCAAACCGGCACCATTACCGGCGATATCGGCTTTATTGAAGCCAAAGTCATTGAGGCAAATGTGAGTGTTGCCTCGAAAGTTTATGATGGTACTACTGATGTGCCTTCGGAGAATATCAGTGGCGGCACATTCGACCAGCATGACAGTACCTGTGGCACTGACGGTGACGGTATGGTTTGTGCTGGAGACACTGTATTCCTTTTTCCGGTTGGCACAACGACTGTCGCTTATAACGATAAAGATGTCGCCGATGCAACAACAGTAAGCTTTTCTGGTTTTGGGGTTGTTGGCGATGATGGCGGCAATTACTCGCTGGCACCATTGAGTGTGGCAGCCAGCATTGATCCAAAACCCATTGAGGTAGCTCTGCTGGACGACGCGCTGGTCAGCAAGGTCTATGACGGCACAACTGCCAGAGATGCCAATGATGAAAGCACGCTATTCAGTTTCTTTAATACCGATTATTCCAGCTGGGGCTTTGTGGATGGAGACCTGGCCGGTGCTTTTTGGAGCAACAGCCTGGTCTACAACAGCGAGAATGTAGCAGATGCAGATAGTGTCACGATTACCTATCAGCCCTGGTATGTGATTAATGCGGGAACTGACCTGAATAATTATTCATTCCCCTCCACGCAAACTTTTAACGTGGCTGAGATCACGCCGAAAGAGCTAAGTGGCTTCGATTTGTCTGGCCTGTCAATAAACAGTCGTGTTTATGACGGTACGACGGATGCCACCCACAGCGGTTTACCCACAGTTAATTTCAATGGTAGTGGTTGTGGCACCGCGCTGGACAATCTGGCCTGTGCAGGTGATTCGGGAAATCTGACGGTAAGTATTGATGGTAATGGAACATATACCAGCCCGAATGTCGCTGCAGCAGATAATTTTGTCACCTTTTCAAATTCACAGTTTATTCTTGGCGGTTCCGCCGCAGGTAATTACACGGTTGCTGACGATGCAAGCGGTTCAGTTGATGGCAGCGGCACCATTACCGCTCGTTCGATCAATATCCTGCTCAGAGACGATGCTGAGAGGGTAAGTAAAACCTATGATGGAACTGTTGATCTGGACAATCCTTTTGACTTTTTCGGCACCTGGAACTCTGACTTAAGTCAGTGGGGCTTTATCGGAGACGAAACAGCAATCCCCAATATTTCTGACGCAACAATTGCTTATACTGATGCAAATGCGAGCGCTGCTGTGCCTATCCGCGCAGACTGGTCTGCCTGGGATGCTGGCGATGGGACGATGCTTTCCAACTACGATCTGCCGCTATTCTTCCAGGCTGATATTGGTGAAATTACGCCGCGACCGGTTAACGTCAACCTGACCGGCACAGTTACCAGAGATTATGATAGGACAACTGATGCGACGCTTGCCCTGGCGAATTTCAATTTTGATGCCGGAGACTTTATAGGCAGTGATGGCGCTACTTTGGGAGGCGCAAACTCCTGGCAGTCTGGTCTTTTTGATAGCAGACATGCCGGTGAAAACAAAACACTAACAGTTACTGTTGACCGGGCAGATTTTGTTGCTGTTGGCAGCACCAACCTGGATAACTATAGCTTTGTTGATTTGAACACCAGCGCTGAAAATCTGTTTACCGGTAATATCGGTACTATCACACCCTTGTCGGTAAATCTGACGTCCCCTGACGTGACTAAAACTTATGACGGTGGACTTGGCTACACACCAGTAAGCTCAGATCTGGACTTCCTGACCACGTCCCTTATTGCTGGGGATACGGTTACTGGTGCAACTATTGCCTACACAGACAAGAATGCAGGGGCGGGCAATAAAACGGCTGAGCTTTCTGCCGTTACCATTGATGACGGTAATAACGGCGGCAACTATGATGTTTCCTTCCTGAGCAACAGCACAAGTACTATCGAGCGTGCTGATGTAACATTTTTGGATTTCAGTTCGATCGATAAAACCTATGATGGAACAGACCTTGCCACTATCTCAGTTGAAGGGCTGTATAACACCCTGACAGGATTTGTCGAAGGCGAGTATTTGCTTCCTTTGGTTAATGTCGGTGACACACTCGATTTGTCAGGGAACTATGAAGGGGCTTATGACAGCAAAGACGCCGGAGACAGGCAGTTTGAGTTCACCTTCGCAGACTGGGTCCCTCTCTTAATGGATGCGGATATCAATAACTATAATTTACCAGGCTCTGCATCCGGAAACGGGGTAATTAACCCCCTTGCTTTAACCATCAGTGGTTCAACGGCAACAAGCAGAGCCTATGACGGAACGACTGATTCGGTTATCAACCTGGGCACCCTGAATGGTCTAATCGGTAGCGAGGAACTTGGGCTCTCTGCCACCGGCCTGTTTGATAATAAGAACGCCGGTAATCGAACAGTGACAGCGAGTTATCTGTTGGCTGATGGTGCCAATGGGGGATTGGAAGCAAACTATACGCTTGCTGATACAACACATGCGGCAAGCATTACCCCGAAAGCCCTGACAATAGATGGCACTAATGCCAATGACAGAGCCTATGACGGAACAACAACAGCAAGTTTCAATCCTGGAAGCCTGAATGGCCTGATTGGTAGCGAACAGTTGAACGTCTCGGCCACTGGTGTTTTTGATAGCAGAAATGTTGGCAGTCGAACGACGACAGCCAACTACCAGCTTGCCAACGGCTCCAATGGCGGTCTGGCGGCAAACTACAGTCTGGCCTCAACGAGCGGACATAGCGCGACCATCACTCCCAAAGCTGTCACGCTAACCCCGTCGAGTGTCACCAAGGTTTATGACGGAAACACTAGCTATTCAGGTGCTATAGACTTTGCTCCTCTCACTGCCGCCCTGGGTGTTGCAGGCGATTCTGTGAGCGCAATAACACTTACCTTTGCAGGCCCCAACACGGGGGTCCGTAAAACTGTTAATGCCAGTGCAGCGACTGTTAATGACGGTAATGGTGGAAATAATTATAACCTCTCCTACGCTCCCAATGTCTTCAGCAGCATCACTCCCAGACCGCTGACAATTATTGGAAGTACTGCTTCAGACAGGGCCTATGACGGGTCAAGAACAGGCACCGTTGCACCGGGAACCCTGAGCAACCTGGTCGGTAATCAGCGGCTGAATGTTTCTGCTGTCGGCTTGTTTGATAACAAAAACGCTGGCGATCGCCAGGTCACGGCGACTTATATGCTGGCCGATGGCGCAAATGGCGGGTTGGCAGCTAATTACAGCCTCGCTACCACCACTCACTCTGCAAGTATTACGCCTCGAGTTCTGACAATCGATGGAACCAGTGCCAGAGGCAGGGTCTATGATGCGACGAGAACAGCGAAAATAATCCCGGGAGGACTGGAGAACCTGGTTGGTAGAGAAACCTTGACTGTCACAGCCACCGGCATTTTTGACACTAAGAATGTCGGTACCCGGGTAGCAACGGCCGAATATGAACTGGCAAATGGATCTAGTGGTGGCCTGGCAAGTAACTACAGCCTGGCTTCTACCACGGGTCATGAAGCTATCATTACGCCCAAACCGGTGACGATTATTGGTATTCGGGCTGTAAGTGGGTTTATTAACTCCCCGGTTCGTGTAGACGGCACGCCCAGTATCAACGGGATAATCACAGGAGATAATGTAAGGCTTAGTAATATTCCGGAGTCAAGTGACTGGTATTACGATAACCCTGGGCTGGATGCCATCACCAATGTCAGATTGAGTAGTGATGATTTCTTTGCCATGGTCGGTACTGACGCAAACAACTATGACCTTGAACTTCCGGTGCTCCGCGCCTTGCTAATCAGCACCAGTTTGGACCAGGTAGTAACTACCGCTTTGAGGGATTATGGAGGTGTTGATGTTAAAAATAGTATCTATGGTGGAGTCGCCACTTTCGCCAACATATATAACTTCGCCGGTAGTTCATTAGGATTTGGAACGGCTGGCTCAGGTGGTCATGTGCAGATTGCCATGAATAACCTGGAAAGAGTCAGGCGGGAAGTCGCCACTAATCAACCGTCAGCTGCGCAAACACAGGCTGTAGAGACAATAGAAGCCCAATTTAGAGGAAGTATAGGGCAGCAGCTTGAGCTATTGTGTAGCGGCAGATGTGCATTCACTGACGCGCAGTGGGATCAATGGTTCTCCAGTGCTACTTCCAGCAGCCTCCAAAACCTGCTGAATCAATAATACGCCAGTTAATGTTGTTAGTGTAAAAAGGGGTCGGTGACAAAAGAGACTCATTCTCTTTTAGCTTTTGGTCTGCCCCGGCAGGCCTGGCCCAATCTCCTGCCCAGAGCCGTCTCGATTTCCTGATGAAACCGTTTGTTGCCCAGCGGCATGGAAAACTGGGTAGATTGGCGGATTTCGCTGAGCAGATTTTCTTCCAGTTCTCCCTGGAATAAATCCCGATAGGTTTGTTCTCGTCGCTCTTTATTCGGAGATAGGGCCTGATAGCTTGCATGCGGCACCAGATTTTCCCGAGAGCTTAACCCTGTATTTGCAAGGTAGCTGGACCAGGGATAATCCGATTGCAGCTTTACCATTCCTGCGCGTACAGGATTAAGTTCTATATAACGATAGAAGGCCAGGCCATAAGCATCGGAATCAACCAAAGTTGATTTAAGCCATCATTCCTCCAGTGTGCCGGTGCGAAGGTATTACTGATCGCCGGCTTTTTTATGGATAGAAAAATCAAAGGCACTGGCCCCTTTGCTTGATAGTGTTAATATGGATTGCAGGACAAACTTTGCATCGTATTTATTTAACAAAGACTTGGCAGGTCAGACGATGAATAAAAATATAATAATCATGAGTTTCGTGTTGGGGCTGATATCCTTTCCGTCCTTGAGCCAGGAAAGATCCTCGGAAGAGAGACAAATCATTGCCATTCTGGATGACTTTCATGACGCAGCGGCGCAGGCAGATGCAGAACGCTACCTTGCCCATTTTACTGATAATGCCGTGTTTATTGGCACCGATGAACAAGAACGCTGGCCGCTGGTGCCTGATTTTGCTGACTATGTTGCCAGGGGCTTTGCAGCCGGCGGCTGGGACTATTCTTCGATTAATAAAAATATCAGTTTTTCCAGCGATGGATCAGTGGCCTGGTTCGATGAAATAAGTATCAGTAACAGTAATGGAGGTCATTTCCGTGGTTCCGGGGTGCTGGAAAATATTAACGGCGAGTGGAAAATCGCCCAGTACGTGCTCAGCTTCATCGTGTATAACGAGTTGTGGGAAGAGGTGCTGGAATTAAATTCCACCGAACGGGAAAATCAGCAGAGACTGAGATAACACTGCAAATAAAGTTCAAACGGGAAATGCCTCATGTCCAATAACGACAATCACTACTGGAAAGAAAATATCCGCATCCTGAGCATACTGCTCGGCATCTGGTTTGTAGTGTCTTTTCTTATGTCGGTTATTTTTGTCGATCAGCTTGATGTGATTCGCATTGGCGGTTTCGGTTTTGGTTTCTGGATGGCACAGCAGGGCTCTATTTATATTTATGTGATCCTTATTTTTGTTTATCTCAAGTTGATGGACAGGCTGGATAAAAAATACCATCACGAAGAAAAAGATATTCTCGAAGAAGAAAACCGCATCGACTGACAAGCGCTGGCAATGATAATTCTGATAAAAGAAGCTGACTGACGACGTGGAATTACAAACTCTGACATACCTGACTGTCGGCATAACATTCGCCATCTATATTGGTATTGCCATCTGGTCCCGGGCCAGTTCAACCAGTGAATTCTATATCGCCGGGGGGCATGTACCACCGCTGGCAAACGGCCTGGCAACAGCAGCGGACTGGATGTCGGCAGCATCCTTTATTTCCATGGCAGGCATCGTTTCCTACATGGGGCGTGATGGCTCGGTGTACCTGATGGGTTGGACCGGAGGTTACGTCCTGCTGGCCTTGCTGATAGCGCCGTATCTGCGTGATTTTGGCAAGTTCACCGTACCTGATTTTATTGGCGATCGCTACTACAGCCAGTTTGCCCGCATGGTAGCGGTGTTTTGCGCAATCTTTGTCTCCTTTACCTATGTTGCCGGTCAGATGCGCGGCGTCGGAGTGGTGTTCTCCCGTTTTCTTGAGGTGGATATCAATCTGGGAGTGATAATCGGCATGGGAATTGTTTTTTTCTATGCCGTGCTGGGGGGGATGAAAGGCATCACCTATACCCAGGTCGCCCAGTATTGCGTACTGATTTTTGCCTACATGGTGCCGGCGGTTTTTATTTCCATCCTCATGACCGGCAATATCATTCCCCAGCTTGGTTTCGGGTCCGAACTGACGGAAGCCAATGGTGGAGGCTATCTGCTTGACCGTCTGGATGGCCTGCATGAGGAGCTGGGTTTTACTGCTTATACGGATAGTGTGCGCAGTTCACTGGATGTGTTGTTTATTACCGGGGCCCTGATCATGGGTACCGCCGGTTTGCCCCATGTCATCATCCGTTTTTTTACCGTGCCCAGCGTCAGGGCAGCACGCAAGTCAGCAGGCTACGCACTGCTGTTTATCGCCATTCTCTATACCACCGCGCCAGCCATTGCGGCCTTTGCCCGTACTAACCTTATCAACACGGTCAGTAATGCCGAGTACAGTGAGATGCCGGGCTGGTTCTCCACCTGGGAGAACACCGGCCTGATCAGTTTTGAGGATAAAAACAATGACGGCAGAATTCAGTATCTTGCCGATCCGGAAGTAAACGAATTGACCGTCGATCGCGATATCATCGTGCTGGCCAATCCGGAAATTGCCCAGTTGCCGAACTGGGTTATCGCGCTGGTTGCTGCCGGTGGTCTGGCAGCGGCCCTGTCCACGGCTGCCGGTTTACTGTTGGTGATATCAACCGCGATTTCCCATGATTTGCTCAAGCGTAACCTGATGCCAGACATCAGCGAAAAGCAGGAACTGCTGTTTGCCCGTATCGCGATATTCTTTGCCGTTTGCGTGGCAGGTTATTTCGGCATCAATCCACCCGGCTTTGTCGCTCAGGTGGTGGCCTTTGCCTTTGGTCTGGCGGCATCGTCTTTCTTCCCGGCAATCGTGCTGGGCATTTTTTCCACGCGCATGAATCGGGAAGGGGCTGTTTCCGGCATGATTGCCGGGATACTGTTTACTGCCTGCTACATTATCTATTTCAAGTTTATCAATCCGGCTATCGATAACGCCGATAACTGGTGGCTGGGCATCTCACCGGAAGGCATAGGCACGGTTGGTATGCTGCTAAACTTTGCCGTGGCGCTGCTGGTTTGCCGCTTCACCGCCGAACCACCGGCGAATGTCAAAGCCATGGTGCTGGATATTCGCGTGCCCGGCAGGCCCGGTCAGGACTAACTATTTGGCATTCTGGTGTCAGAGTAAATTGTGGATTTACTCTGGCACCAAAGAAGATATTAAATCATCTATCCCGGTAAGTTCGGGTCGGCGGCAACTGGGAACCAGACAGATCAGCCGGAATACTCTGCTCAGCCCTGACTCTGTGTCTCAGCGTGCCAATACCCTCGATGCTTGCCTCAATGGTTTCTCCATCAACCAGGAAACCCGAGCCTGTAGCGCGTTCGACACGTCCCGCTCCGGTGCCACCTGAAGTACCACTCTGCAATACATCACCGGGGAAGACGGTAATCAGTGAAGATGCATATTCAATCAGCTCCGGAATATTGTGAATCATGTCACCGGCCTGAGCTTCCTGTACGGTTACGCCATCAATCACCGTAATCTGGTGCAGCCGTTCCATGGGATCACCATAGAATTCCTTGGGAACAATCCAGGGCCCATGAGGGGCAAAGGTGTCGTGACCCTTGCTGACAAACCAATCGGATTGCAGGCCATAGCCACCCGGGGGACGTCCGCCACGGTCGGAAATATCCATTGCCACCATGTAGCCGAAGACATGATCGTAGGCCCGGCTGGCAGAGATATACTTACCGCTTTTGCCGAATACGATCGCCATCTCGACTTCAAATTCGATCTCATTCCGGCCATAGGGCATGATGATGTCATCGCCATCACCGATCACCACGCCCCGGGTGGGTTTCAGGAACAGATAGGGAACGCCGCGGTTTTCCTGCCGTTCACGGGTACGTTCGGCCAGTTCCTGTGGCGTGCAACCCTCGCAGGCATGGGTGTAGAAGTTGACGGCGGCATTCATGATTTTACTGGGGTACTGAATCGGCGCCAGAATATCCACCTCGCTTACCGGATAGATATAGTCAGGGCGGTTATTCCCCAGCAGGTTTTCAGACACGAGCCAGTTCATGACTTCATAAACCCGGTATTTCAGGCCATATTCATACTGTTCGATGAATCCAAGCATGTCATCCGGAATACTTATTTCGCTATAACGCGGCATTAATTGCATGGCACGGTTGGCGGCTGCCACATCCACGATCAGGGAATCGTCACGCACAACCATTCCCACGAAGGGCAGGTTGTCGACAGCAAAGGTACCGACCTTGAATGGATCGACTGACTCTGAAGCCTGGGCCAGAACAGTTTGTGAAGAGCCAAGCAGTAGCAAGGCTGCTGCGAGGGTAAAGCTGGACAGGTATTTTCTTATCATTATTAGACTCCTGTGCTAAGCAGTAATCAGCATGTAATGTTATTGATAGGCTTGCCTGCAATATCCTGAAGCAATGACGACAGTAAAGCAATTTATGCGGATTGATGCTCCAGGACTTATCCTCGCCAGTTTTATCTCACAGTGGCACTGACTGAATACTGAATTCAGTCAAATGAGCATTTTCATCGTTTTCGGCTTTGCAATACACTAGGAGCCCCTGGGAGGGCAGGGAACCCCCGGCGAGTTGATTATCAAGGGATCAAATGTATGAAAGAAAGGGCTGAAGAAATGGTAATCAGCAGAGACGACCTGCAGTTCAATGTTGATACCTATGAAAAGTGCCTGAAGATTTTTGATGGTCTGGACGATCATCTGGGCATGAAGCTTTACCTGCATGCCGAGCAGGAAACACTCGAAAAAGGTCAGATTTTTTTATTCAACCATTTTGCCCGTTTTGAGACGGTAATTCCTGTCTATATTTTTTACAAACACCTGCGTGCCTTTACCCGTACCATCGCTGACGCCAACCTGTTTGCCGGTAAATCCAAGCTGGGCCGCTTTCTGTTGGGAGCCGGCGCTATTCCGAACAACATGGATGGTTTATTACCCTTTCTGGCTGCTGAAATTCTCAAGGGCCGCAAGGTGGTCATTTTCCCGGAAGGGCGCATGGTTAAAAGCAAACAGGTTGTTGATGAGGAAGGGCAGTTTGGAATTTTTTCCCAGTCCCTGCAGAGTTTTCGCAAGCATCATACCGGAGCGGCGGTGCTGGCACTGACCCTTGACCTGTTCAAACATCGTATCAAGGAACTGTTTAAAGCGGATGACCAGCGTCGTCTGGACCACTGGTGCCAGGCGCTTGAGTTCAGTGATCATGAGCAACTACGTAGCAGTGTCGATGAACCGACGCTGATTGTACCCGGCACGATTACTTTTTCGCCTATTCGTCTACGGCCAAATATTATTGCCAAGGCCGTAAAACTGTTTTCCCAGGAAATTTCTCCGCGTACGCTTGAAGAAATCATCATCGAAGGCAATATCCTGTTGCGCGATACCGATATGGACATTCGTCTCGGTGAACCGATTCGTGCCCATCACCAGTGGTCCTGGTGGGAAGACCGGTTGGTAAAAAGTTACTTTTTGTCCATTCATTCACTGGATGAGTTTTTCAGCCTGAAAAAGCGCTCGGAAACCTGGACTGAGCGTTTGCTTTCCCGGGTCGTATACCGGGAAACAAACAAGTTACGTGATGCCTACATTCAGGGAATATATCGGGGTGTAACCGTCAATATCGGGCATATTGTCTCGGTGCTGATATACCTGTATCTGGAACAGGATTACCGTAGTGTCAGTCATAAAGAATTTCATCAGGTTCTTTATACCAGTATCAAGGAACTGCAAAACCTGCCGGATATTCATCTGCACTATAATCTCAACAAGCCGGAGAAATACCGCAAGTTATTAAATGGTAAAGACCCGGATTTCGAACAGTTTATTAAAACTGCAGGCCAGGTCGGTTTGCTGATGAAAGATAAGGAACGTTATCACTTCAAGGATAAACTCCTGGAAGAATATGACAGCCATTCAATACGCCTGGAAAACCCTGTTCAGGTCTGTGCCAATGAAGTGGAGCCTTTGAGTGAAGTCAAATCGGCAATCAGTCTGAGTCTGAAAAAAGCCAGGGAGGAAACGCCGCAGCAGCTTGCTTACCGACTGTGGGACGATGAATTGCGGGACTATGCCTGGCTGAAAGAGCGCTTCAGCAGGCCGGAATACGATACCCTGAATCAACATGAAATAGCCGTGCAGTCACGGGAGCCATACCTGCTGCTACAGAAGGATAAGTCACCGGGTGTGCTGCTGGTTCATGGTCTGATCTCTTCGCCACCGGAATTGTCGGCTTATGGTGAACATTTACACAAGCAAGGTTATAACGTGCTCGGCATGAGGTTGTCCGGTCATGGGACTTCGCCCTATGACCTGAATGGGCGCCACTGGGAAGACTGGTATGAATCGGTGGAACGCAATTACAGGATTCTTGCCGCGCTTTCTGCTTATATTTATGTTGTCGGTTTCAGTACCGGCGGAACCCTGAGCCTCTTACTCAGCAGCAACAAACCAGAAAAATTAAAGGCAGTGGTTACTGTATGTGCCGCAATAAAATTGCGGGAAAAGAAACTGATCTTTGCTCCCATGCTGAACCTGGCCAACCGCGTTTCCAGCATATTCCCCCGGGTCGACGGCATACTGAATTATCGTAAATCCGGGACACTGTTTGGGGAGACCAATTACCAGCATATTCCGATCAGTGCGCTTTCCGAACTGGTGGCCCTGATTGATCAGGCGCGAAAAAACTTCAGCGCTGTTAGCCATCCACTTCTGCTCATTCAAAGTGACAATGACATCGTGGTAGAGCCGGAAAGTGCCACCATTATTTATGAAGCAGTGGCTGCCAAAAATAAAAAACTGCACTGGGTGAAATCAGATCAACATCAGATTTTACGTAACGGCGTAGAGGATACCTGGGAAGTTCTGGATGCTTTTTTATACCAGCAGGAGCATAATCAGATGGAGGAAGGAGAAGATAGTAAGCAAGGGGAAGAAAGGGAGATTTTGAGCGAAGAACCGGCTCAAAACAAGACAGGAGGAGATGAACAAGCAATCTGAACAGCCATGGAAGCAATCCTATCCTCCCGGACTTGAATGGGAACTGCAGGCCATTGATCAGCCGGCTCACAGTATTTTTGAAAAAAGTGCCCGTCAATACCCCGAACGTCCCTGCCTGGACTTCCTCGGGGCCAAGTATACGTATGCAGAAATTGCCAGACTGATTGATCGTTTTGCCCGTGGGTTACAGGATACAGGAGTTAAAAAAGGTGAACGTATCGGTCTGTGCCTGCCCAACTCTCCATATTATGTAATCGCTTATTTTGCCGCTCTGAAAATCGGCGCCATCGTTGTCAATTTCAATATCCTTTATACCGCCCGGGAGATTGCCCAGCAAATTGACGACAGCAGGGTAAAGCTGGTGATCACACTTGATCTGAAATTTATTTTTAACAAGATCAGGCCGGCCCTGGATGATAAATCAATTGAGGCAATTATCTATTGCCCGCTTGCCGAAGCCCTGCCGCCGGTAAAAAAATATTTACTGAAATATTTTCGTTTTTACCAGTTCGTGCATCCAGCTCCAGCCGGGAATCTCTTTTCCTATGCCCAGATGATCAGCTCAGATAAAGCGCCGGATAGGGTAAACATCAATCCATCTGAAGACATCGCACTGTTTCAATATACGGGTGGAACAACCGGTATGCCCAAAGCCGCCATGCTTACCCACAGCAATCTTGTCAGCAATACGGAGCAGGTCAATCTGTGGCTGCAGCAGGGAGACAAGCTTGAAGGGCAGGAAAGATTCCTGGCAGTGCTGCCATTTTTTCATGTGTTTTCCATGACTGTTGCCATGAATCTGGGCTTGCGTTTTGGCGCGGAAATTTATCTACTGCCGCGCTTTGAGATTAAACAATGCCTGCAAACCCTGTCTGAAAATGGTATTACAGTATTTCCCGGCGTACCGTCAATTTTCAATGCGATAAACCGTTATCCGAAACGTAAAAACTATGATTTGTCTGCCTTACGTTATGGCATCAGCGGCGGGGCGGCTTTGCCGGCTGAAGTAAAACAGGAGTTTGAAGCCTCTACACACTGCCTGCTGGTGGAAGGCTATGGCTTGAGTGAAGCCTCCCCTGTGATCACCTGTAATCCGGCGCATAATGCAGGTAAAACCGGCTCAATCGGCTTGCCATTGCCTGGTACCCGGGTTGAATTTCGAGCAATCGATGACATCAATAAGACAGAAGTGCCCGGAGAAATCGGTCAATTACTGGCCAAGGGGCCACAGGTCATGCAGGGTTACTGGAACCGGGCAGAAGATAATGCCAAAACCCTGCTTGATGACAAGTGGCTTAGTACCGGAGATGTGGGATACATGGATGCTGAGGGCTATATTTTCCTCACTGACAGGCTGAAAGATATTATTATTACCAATGGCTATAACGTTTACCCAAGACATATCGAGGAAGCTTTTTATCAGCATGCAGATGTTGAGGAAGTAATAGCTGTCGGTGTTCCGGATGAGGACAAAGGCGAAGTGCCAAAGGTTTTTGTTAAGTTGAAAAGCGGACGCAATACCAGCGACAGGGAACTGCTCGAGTTTGTAGAGGATAAATTGAATCCGATTGAGATCCCGGACAGTATAGAAATCAGGGATGAGCTGCCGCTTACATTGATTGGTAAACCGTCCAAAAAAGCCTTGCTGGAAGAAGTCGCGAAACAGGAAGAAGCTACAAAGCAAACAAAGGAAGAGGATAAATCATGAGTAACAAAACCGTAGTCCTGGCAGGGTATGCACGCTCTCCCTTTACTCCCGCCTTCAAGGGAGAACTGGCGAAAGTTCGCCCGGATGAAATAGCTGCACAGGTCGTGAAGGGCTTGGTGCATCGCACAGGTGTGAATCCGGATGATATCGAAGACCTGATCATGGGCTGCGCTTTTCCGGAAGCCGAGCAAGGCTTCAATGTTGCCAGACTTGTCACCTTTCTTGCCGGGCTGCCGCGTTCAGTAGCGGGAACCACAGTGAACCGTTTTTGCGGGTCTTCCATGCAGGCCATTCATATGGCTGCCGGTGCCATTCAGATGAATGCCGGCGAAGTCTTTATCTGTGCCGGCATTGAAAGTATGAGTCGGGTACCGATGGTAGGCTACAACCCCATGCCGCATCCCCAGCTATATAAAGACTATCCCCAGGCCTACATGGGCATGGGCGAGACGGCCGAAAACCTGGTGGATAAATATCATATCAGCCGCGAAGAGCAGGAGCGCTTTGCCGTAGAGAGCCATAAAAAGGCCAGTGCTGCGCAAAAAGCCGGCAAGCTAAGTGAAGAAATAGTCCCTATAGAAACTGAAAACGGCACAGTGGAGCTGGACGGCTGTATCCGCCCGGATACCACAGCGGAAACACTGGCAGCGCTGAAACCTGCATTTTCTGAAAATGGCAGCGTCACAGCGGGAACATCATCGCCCCTGACTGATGGTGCATCAGCAGTGCTGGTGTGCACTGAAGAATACGCCGATAAACATCAACTGGAAAAACTGGCAAAAATTTCCTCCTTTGCCGTATCCGGATGTCAGCCGGAGATCATGGGAATCGGCCCGGTGGAATCGACACGTAAAGCACTGAAGCGGGCCAGGCTGAGCCTGGACCAGATGGATGTTATTGAACTGAATGAAGCCTTTTCTTCGCAGTCTCTTGCGGTCCTGCATGACCTGGACCCGCAAAGACAACTGATGGCGAAAATAAATATTGATGGTGGGGCACTGGCATTAGGTCATCCGCTGGGCGCGACCGGGGCACGCATTACCGGAAAAGCTGCTGCCATACTTAAACGTGAAGGGGGTCGTTATGCTCTGGCCACGCAATGTATCGGTGGCGGACAGGGGATAGCAACCATTCTGGAAGCCGTTTAGTCTCCGGGAGTTTTCATGCAAGGTATCATGCAAGGAATAATTTGATGGCTGGGATAGAAAAAATTGCCGTAATTGGTGCCGGGGTCATGGGCAGTGGTATTGCTGCACAGATAGCCAATGCGGGTTGCGAGGTACTGTTACTGGATATCGTGCCGAAAGGGGCGGATAACAGAAACCAGCTGGCAGAAAGTGCTTTGCAAAAACTGCGCAGGAATAAACCGGCAGCTTTCATGCAGGAAAAATTCAGCAGGCATATCCAGCCAGGCAATCTTGAAGATGATCTGGACAGACTGGCGGAGTGTGACTGGATTATTGAAGCGGTCATCGAACGTCTGGATATCAAACGCAAGATATATCAGACCCTGCAGACTCATCGGAAAAGTGGCTCAATCGTTTCTTCCAATACCTCGACCCTGCCACTGGAGCAACTGACCGAAGGCATGCCGGATGATTTCCGCCATGACTTTCTCATCACTCACTTTTTTAACCCACCACGCTATATGCGCCTGCTGGAGCTGGTTGTCAGTGAGCAGACTGGGAAAGACCAGGAAGCAAGGATTCGAGAATTTGCCGACTGGCGTCTGGGCAAGAGTGTTGTCGACTGCCATGACTCGCCCGGTTTTATTGCCAACCGTATCGGGACTTACTGGTTACACGCAGCAGTCACCGGAGCATTGCAGCACAATATTGATATCGAAGAAGCTGATGCTGCCCTGAGTCGACCGGCAGGCGTTCCAAAAACCGGGGTGTTCGGGCTGATTGACCTGGTCGGCCTGGACCTGATGCCGCATCTGTTTGAATCCCTGGAGCAAAGTCTTGCAGAGGATGACCCCTTCAGAGAGCTGGGTCCGATGCCGGATTTAATTCAGGATCTCATAGATAAGGGCTATACCGGCCGAAAAGGTAAAGGAGGCTTTTATCGTTTAAACCCTGATCCGGATAAAGCAGAGGATAAAGAAAAACAGGTGCTTGAATTGCAGAGTCGGGACTGGGTGAAAGCCAGCAGGCCCAAACCTAAAGCTGTCAAGGCTGCCAGGAAAGGCGGCTTGCGTGCTTTACTCAGCCATGACAGTGCGCTGGGGCAATATGCCTGGCAGGTACTTTCGGGAACCTTCAGTTACGCAGTATCTCTGGTCCCGGAAGTTGCCGATGATATTGAGTCCGTTGATCGTGCCATGCGACTGGGCTACAACTGGAAAAAGGGACCTTTTGAATTAATTGATGAACTGGGCACTGAATGGTTTATTGAGCGGCTTGAAAAGGAAGGCAGGGAAGTACCCCACTTGTTAAGGCTGGCAGACGGGCGCAGTTTTTATCGTACTAAAAAAGGCAGGCTGCAGTTTCTGAACGTCAAGGGCGATTATCAGGATGTTGAACGCGCAGAAGGCAGCTTGTTTCTGGAAGATGTTAAACGGGCAGGCAAGCCGCTGGTGAAAAACTCCCAGGCCAGTCTCTGGGATATCGGAGACGGCGTTACCTGCCTGGAGTTTCACTCCAAAATGAATTCGCTCAATCCATTCATCATGCACCTGATTGGCAAAAGCCTGAAGCTGGTTTCCCGGCAGAAATTTACAGGCATGGTGATTTATAACGAAGGCACAAACTTCAGTGTCGGCGCCAACCTGTTAATGCTGCTGGTAGCGGCACGCCTGTACCTGGGCTTTGCCATTCGGGCGATTTTGAAACAGGGCCAGTTCACGCTGAATAAAATGAAGTACGCTGATTTCCCGGTGGTCGGTGCCCCGTCCGGCATGGCGCTGGGCGGCGGTTGTGAGGTGCTGTTGCACTGCGACGCTATCGTTGCCCATGCTGAATCCTATATCGGTCTGGTCGAGGTCGGCGTCGGTATCGTGCCGGGCTGGGGAGGCTGCAAGGAAATGTTATTGCGTGGCAAGAATTCCACTATGCTTAAAAATGGTCCAATGCCTGCCGTGAGCCAGAGCTTTGAAACCATTGCCATGGCAAAAGTGTCTACCTCTGCTTTTGAAGCAAAAGATCTGTTATTCCTCAGGGAAGATGATGCCATCATCATGAACCGGGACCGGGTCTTGCAGGTGGCCAAACAAAAAGTATTACAGATGGCGGAGAATTACCAGGCGCCGGAAAAAGCAGTCATCAAACTGCCAGGACCTCCAGGAAAGGCAGCACTGGATCTGGCGGTGGTCTCGCTGAAAAAACGTGGCCTGGTCAGTGAGCATGATCATGTCATCGCTTCCGAACTGGCAAACGTACTAAGTGGGGGAGATGCTGATATGAATGATGAATTAAGTGAAGAAACTATTCTTCAGGCTGAACGCGATGCCCTGGTAAAACTGGCTGGTACCAAACTCAGCAAAGCCAGGATTTCGCATATGCTGTTCAAGGGCAAACCCTTGAGAAACTGATGCTGACTCGCGTTTTAACAATGGAAACCTGAAATGAGTGGATTACTGATATTGCTGGGAATAATTGCCTTTATCGTGCTGGCCTACCGGGGCAGGGCCTTCAGCGGCATTGTCACTGCGCTGGTACTGATTATGCTGGGCGCTTCCGGGCTCAATGAAGTCGGGATCCTGTTCAGTCTTGTTGCGCTGGTTTTTATCGCCATCACCATAGTTCTGCTGCTTCCTCCGAGTCGTCATGTGCTCAGTAAGAAAGTCATGCAACTCATGAGCAAGGCCATTCCACCGATCAGTGAAACCGAGGAGATTGCCTTACAGGCAGGAAACCTGTGGTTTGATGAGCAGCTGTTTTCCGGTAATCCGGACTGGCGCGAACTGCTGGATTTTCCCATGACCGGACTCAGCGAAGAAGAACAGGCCTTTCTCAAGGGACCGGTGCAGGAGCTCTGCTCAATGCTGGATGATGAAGCCATTGCCCAGTCACGGGAGTTACCCGATGCGGTCTGGCAGTTCATCAAACAGGAGCGTTTTCTGGGCATGGTAATCGAAAAGAAATATGGCGGTCTGGGTTTCAGTGCCAGTGGTCATGCTGCCGTGATTTCACAGATAGCCACGGTCAGTATTCCGGTTGCCATTATAGTCATGGTGCCCAACTCGCTGGGCCCGGGTGAATTACTGCATTACTACGGCACGCCGGAACAGAAAGATCATTACCTGCCACGCCTGGCAGAAGGCAGGGAAATTCCCTGCTTTGCCCTGACTGAACCGCATGCCGGCAGTGATGCTGCCAACTCCCGCAGTGTCGGTATTGTCTGCAAGGGTGTGCATGAAGGACAGGAAATGCTGGGCATCCGGCTAAGTTTCAACAAGCGTTACATTACCCTGGCACCAGTCGCCTCCCTGGTAGGTCTGGCCTTTAATCTGCGGGATCCGGACGGTTTGCTGGGTGAAGCAAAAGATATTGGTATTACCTGTGCTTTATTACCTCGCCAAACGCCGGGAATGCAGATCGGCGAGCATCATGATCCGATGGGAATTCCTTTTCCCAACGGACCGGTTTATGGGGAAAATGTGTTTATCCCGATGGACTATGTCATCGGCGGTCAGGAGCAGGTGGGCAATGGCTGGCGCATGCTGATGGAATGCCTGTCAGTTGGGCGCAGTATTTCGCTGCCCTCACTGAGCATCGGCGGGGCGCAATTTGCCGCGCGCAGCATGAGCGCTTATACCGCCCTGCGAGAGCAGTTTGGTCTGGCCCTGGTCAACTTTGAAGGAGTGCGGGCACCGCTGGCGCGCATTTATGCCAATGCCTACTGGATGACGGCAACGCGCAATGTTACCTGTGCGGCTGTCGATGCGGGCAACAAACCTTCGGTGCTTTCTGCCATCGTCAAATATTACTTAACCGAAGGCATGCGGGAGAGTATTAACGATGCCATGGATATTCAGGGCGGGGCGGCAATCTGTCGCGGACCGCGCAATATCCTGTCACGTACCTATACCGCATTGCCGATTGCCATAACCGTGGAAGGGGCAAATATCCTGACCCGTTCATTGATTATTTTCGGGCAGGGAGCAATGCGTTGCCATCCTTTTCTCTTAAAAGAACTCCGGGCAATTGCCGATAAAGATACAGAGGCATTTGACCAGGCTTTCTTTGCTCATCTCAATCATGTGATCAGCAATTATGTCCGGGCCTTTGTGCAGGCAGTGAGTTTTGAAAAGCTGGCGCCCAGTCCGGTCAGTGGCAAAGCGGCTGTTCACTATCGGCGGTTGTCAAGACTCAGCGCAGGCTTTGCCCTGCTGGCAGACATGGGGCTGCTGACACTGGCAGGTGCCCTCAAGCGCAAGGAATACCTCAGCGGGCGCTATGCCGATGCCCTGGCCTGGCTGTATATCGGTTCTGCTACGCTAAAACGTTACCAGGAAGAAGGTCAGAACGGCGACTGGCCGCTGGTGGATTACAGCCTGACGCATGCCGAGCAGCAAATCGAGCAGGCACTGTTTGGTATTTTGCAGAATTTTCCCAATCGCATCCTGGCCTGGAAGCTGCGGATTTTTCTCTTGCCCTGGGGGCATCGTTTCAAAGGTGTCAGTGACCGCCAGCGTGAAGCAGTGGTGAAACTGATGCAAAACTCAGAACGGGATTTCTGCGCACGCCTGTGCAGTGATGTCTATGTGCCCAGTGGCAATCTGCCCGGACTCGGCAAACTGGAAGCTGCTTTAGCCAAAGCGGCTGATGCTGCAAATGTCAGGGATAAACTAAAAAGCCTGATCAGGGCCGGGACTATGAAGAAAGGCATCTGGCTGCAGGTGGCTGAAGAGGCGCGCGATCAGGGGCATATTGATAATGCGGAGTTCAAACTGATCAGTGAGGCCGAACAGGCTGCTGACGATATTATTCAGGTAGATCGCTTCGGGCATGAAGAGTTCCTGAAGCGTAAATAGTTCAGGTAATTTTGTTTTCCCGAAAATAGTGCAACAGTTTGCAGATATCATTGCTTTCTACATAAGCCACACCACGTTTAAATAATGCTCGGGCTACCTGCGGGTCACTTGTCTCATAAAGCACCCAGTCCCAGGCATCAGCACTGAAATCATGGCTCTGCTTTGTACAGGCCTTGTGCTTGATAAACATAAATTGCGGGTTAAGTTCGGCAGCCTGTTGCAATGTCGCGCGGTTCATTTTTCTGATGATCCAGCCACTACGGATTGTGCTTTTCTGTTTCAGATAAACCAGCGCATCATGGTTAAAGGAAATTACTATCACCTGGGTTGCCAGTGATTTAATGCAGGACAGTACTTGGTCCACGAAGACCTCAATACCAAAGTGATCAAAACTCTCCTGTTTCAGCTCGATAAACAGCTGCACCTCAGGATTCTCTTTGAGCAAACTGATCGCCTGCTGCAGACTGGGGATAAATACAGCAGGGAATCCTTCTCCCAGTCGCTTCACTTCGCCGACCTGACAGCGCTGTAACTCTGTAAAGGGTAAAGATCGTACATCAGCTTTTTTACCGCCGGTACGCTCCAGGGTTGCATCATGACAGAGAATTGGAATGTGGTCGGCGCTGAGTTGCACATCCACTTCCAGAAAACGTGCACCACAGGCAATAGCAGCAGTCAGAGATTCCAGGGTATTTTCCGGGTAATCGGCAATCTGTCCGCGGTGGGCGACGAGCTGGGCTGCAAAATTATTCATGCATGTTGTTTATCAACAAAGCGAAGCAGAGTACAGATAAACCAGGCAAAAAAAGAGCCGCCGAAGCAGCTCTTTTTGCAGATTTTTTTCATCATTAAACGACTTTCTTCATCGCCGTCATGTAGCCACGCAGCCTGGCACCGACTTTTTCAATCGGGTGGTTACGGATAGCCGCGTTTACATTGATCAGTTCACGGTCATCAACACTGTTGTCCTTGACTTCCATGCCCTTGCCGATGACATCGCTATCCACGCTTTTCATGAAATCCTGCAGCAATGGAACTGCTGCATTGGAGAACAGGTAGCAACCGTATTCAGCGGTATCGGAAATCACCTTGTTCATCTCATAGAGCTTCTTGCGGCCGATCAGGTTGGCGATCAGCGGCGTTTCATGCAGGGATTCATAATAGGCAGATTCGTCAATTACGCCGGCAGAGGTCAGGGTTTCAAAGCACAGCTCAACGCCGGCCTTGATCATGGCTACCATTAAAATGCCATGATCATAGTATTCCTGTTCGCCAATTTCCGGCGCGCCCTCGGGACTGGACTGTTCAAAAGCGGTTTCGCCGGTTTCTTCACGCCATTTCAGGAGGTTGGCATCGTCATTGGCCCAGTCTGCCATCATGGTGCTGGAGAAAGTGCCGTCCATGATGTCGTCCATATGTTTCTGGAACAGCGGCGCCATGATTTCCTTAAGCTCTTCACTTAAGTGGAAGGCCTTGATCTTGGCCGGATTCGACAGGCGGTCCATCATGTTGGTAATACCACCCTGTTTGAGGCCTTCAGAGACGGTTTCCCAGCCGTACTGTACCAGTTTGGAAGCATAAGCAGCGTCAACTCCCTGTTCCAGCATGCGGTTGTAGCAAAGTACCGAACCGGTCTGCAGCATGCCGCAGAGGATGGTCTGTTCGCCCATCAGGTCGGATTTCACTTCGGCAATAAAGGAGGACTCCAGAACACCGGCACGGTGACCGCCGGTCGCAGCGGCATAGGCTTTGGCGATTTCCAGACCATCGCCGTTCGGGTCATTCTCCCGATGTACGGCAATCAGTGTCGGCACGCCAAAACCGCGTTTGTATTCTTCACGCACCTCAGTGCCTGGACATTTCGGTGCAACCATGATGACGGTCAGGTCATCACGGATCTGCATGCCTTCTTCAACAATATTAAAGCCATGCGAATAGGCCAGACAGGCGCCTTTTTTCATCAGCGGCATGACCTGCTCAATCACCGGCGAGTGCTGCTTGTCCGGGGTCAGGTTCAGCACCAGATCGGCTTCGGGAATCAGTTCTTCAAAGGTGCCGACAGTAAAGGCGTTATCCGTGGCATTGACCCATGACTGGCGCTTTTCCTTGATGGCTGCTGCACGCAGGGCGTAGCTGATGTCCAGACCACTGTCGCGCATGTTCAGTCCCTGATTGAGACCCTGGGCACCACAGCCAAGAATCACGACTTTTTTACCTTTCAGTTTGTCGACACCGGCTGAGAATTCGGACTTGTCCATGAAGCGGCACTGGCCTAACTGCTCCAGCTGTAAACGAAGAGGTAAGCTGTTGAAATAATTCATTGAAATCGGTTCCGTATTGTTGGTGAATCAGGCTTTGTCGGCCAGGGGGCTAAATTCAGGGGGGCAATCATAATGAAAAATGCCGCAGGGGTAAAATGATATTGCCGAAAAGGCTGCTAAACACGGGGCAGAAGCATAGAATAGGCGCCATGAATGAGCAAAATGATATGACCGAAGCAGAAGAAGCGGAATACGAAGCCCTTACCCTGATTGACGATCACGAGGAAGAAGTCTCTGAAGATGGCCAGCGCGTCCGGCGTAAGGGCATATTTCTGCTGCCCAATCTGCTGACCACCGGCGCCCTGTTTGCCGGCTTCTATGCAGTGATCTCGGCAATGAACAGCGAGTTTCACAATGCCTGCCTGGCCATACTGGCGGCCATGTTTCTTGATGGCTTTGATGGCCGGCTGGCACGCCTGACCAATACCCAGAGTGCCTTCGGTGCGGAATATGATTCACTGTCTGATTTAGTGGCCTTCGGTCTCGCACCGGCGCTGATCTGTTTCAGCTGGGCGCTGTCGACCCTGGGAACACTGGGCTGGACTGCGGCTTTTTTCTACGTGGCCTGTGCTGCTCTGCGCCTGGCGCGATTCAATGTGCAGCTGGGTACCGTCAATAAGCGCATTTTCGTCGGGCTGGCCAGTCCTGCTGCTGCCGGCCTGGTGGTGTTCATGATCTGGGTTTGTGATGAATACGCTATCCAGCCCACACTGCCAATCGCTGTGCTTGCAGCAATAATAACCATGCTGGCAGGCCTGTTAATGGTGCTGAATATCCATTACTACAGTTTCAAGGACATGGATTTCAAAAACCGGGTGCCGTTTTTTGTCATTCTCATGGTGATTCTGCTGTTTGTGGTGATTTCCTGGGATCCCCCGGTGGTACTGTTTGTCATGGCGGTTCTCTATGCCGCATCCGGGCCGGTAATGACCTTTTATAATTTCCGCAGAAAGCGCCGTAAAATCAAAATTGCAGAGCGTGAATCCGCCCAGTGATACCGGGCGTACTTACAGTTAATTCAGGTGATTCATTTTAACAATAGTATGCTTTGTAACTTTTCAGACAAAATGGACTCAAAATAGAATAGGGGCGGATAAGCATGAATTATATCGCCCGGTTTGAGAAGCAACAGGAAACTTGTTAAAAGCATAACTAACTATATAGTAAACCGTAGGGCAGGAACTGATCGATATGCTGATAAAAACCAGAAAGCCTATTCCATCCTCGGAAATTACCCCGGAGTCGGTTTATCGTAGCCGCCGTGACTTTATCAAAGGCAGCATGAACCTTGCCGTCGGAGCAGGTATGGCCAGCAGTGGTCTGCTGTCACCAGTCGCCATGGCCCAGGATGGCTCGCAACCGCGTACTGCCGAGCAACTGAACCTGGCCAGCAAGCCACAATGGCTGGCCAACAAGGTAGCAGAAAGCCGCCCGGCTCCTGATTCAGGCCCCTATACCACTAATGAAATGCTGACCCCTTACAATGACGTAACTACCTATAACAACTTTTATGAATTCGGTACCGGCAAGAGCGACCCGTCACGCAATGCAGAAGATTTCCAGTCCGATCCCTGGTCTGTAGAAATTACCGGTGAAGTAAACCGGCCCGGCACTTATACACTGGAAGACATATTGCGTCCGCACACTTTCGAAGAACGCATTTATCGTTTGCGCTGTGTTGAAGCCTGGTCCATGGTCATTCCCTGGATTGGTTTTCCACTGGGGGATTTGCTCAGCCGTTTTGAACCCACCGGGAATGCCAATTTTGTGGAGTTTGAAACCCTGGTGGATCCGCAACAGTTCTCCGAACAGCGTTCACGTTTTGCCCTGATCGACTGGCCCTACCGGGAAGGCTTGCGTATGGATGAAGCCATGCATCCCCTGACTATTATGGCAGTCGGACTTTATAACGATATTCTGCCGGCCCAGAACGGCGCACCACTGCGGCTGATTGTGCCCTGGAAGTACGGGATCAAAAGCATCAAGTCCATTGTGAAAATCAACTTCCGCCGTGATATGCCGCCAACGACCTGGAATGATATTCAGGCGAATGAGTACGGTTTTTATTCCAATGTAAATCCCAATGTATCGCATCCGCGCTGGTCACAGGCCACGGAGCGGCGTTTGCCTTCCGGTCTGTTTGACAGCCGTATTGAGACACAGATGTTCAACGGCTATGCTGATGAAGTGGCGCATCTCTATGCCGGGATGGATTTGAGAGTCAACTACTGAACGATTTTAAAGCTGAGGTGGACCGTGTTAATCAAAACGAAAAAACAGATTCCTTCATCAGAAATTACCCCGGAGTCGGTTTACCGGAACCGCCGGGAATTTCTTAAAGGCTCCGCCAATATTGCCATGGGTGTCGGGGCAATTGGCAGCGGGCTGCTATCTCCAGGAGCGCTGGCACAGGACGGCCTGATGGCCCGTGCACCGACTGATCTGAACCTGGCTTCCAAACCACAGTGGCTGGTGGATAAAGTCAGGAACAGAGCCGATGCACCCGCTTCCGGCCCCTTTACCACCGATGAGGCGCTGACGCCCTTCGAAGATGCCACCACCTATAATAATTTCTTTGAATTTGGTACCGGCAAAGGCGATCCGGCCAGCCGTTCCGGCGGTTTCAGTATTGACCCCTGGTCGGTGGAAATTGCCGGCGAGGTGAATCGGCCTGGCACCTATACCCTGGAGGATATTCTGGCTCCGCATGCTTTTGAAGAACGTATTTATCGCCTGCGCTGCGTGGAAGCTTTTTCGCTGGTCGTTCCCTGGATTGGATTTCCACTGGCCGACCTGATTAACCGTTTTGAGCCTAACAGTAATGCCCGTTTTGTGGAGTTTGAGACTCTATACGATCCGGAGCAGATGCCCGGGCACCGGCAACGCCTGTCCTCGCTTACCTGGCCTTACCGGGAAGGGCTGCGCATGGATGAGGCCATGCATCCGCTGACTATTATGGTCGTCGGTTTGTATGACGATATCCTGCCAACACAGAATGGCGCACCACTGCGCCTGATGGTGCCCTGGAAATATGGATTCAAAAGCATCAAATCCGTGGTGCGAATCAATTTTCGCCGTGACATGCCGCCGACTACCTGGAATGACTATGCCTCCAATGAATACGGCTTTTATTCCAATGTGAATCCGAATGTATCGCATCCGCGCTGGTCGCAGGCCATGGAAAGACGACTGCCTTCCGGCCTGTTTGATCGTCGTATCGAAACGCAGATGTTCAATGGCTATGCCGATGAAGTAGCTCACCTTTATCAGGGAATGGATTTACGCGAATACTTCTAGTATCCGTAGCTGCTTAACAGACAAACTGTTTGTTCGCATTCGGTTTCTGCTATAAGGAATTCAAATTGAAACCTGCTGTACTGATCAAGCCTGTTGTCTTTATCCTGTTTCTGCTGCCGGCACTGTATTATTTTTATGCAGTGTTTCTGGCCTTGCGGGGGGAAAACATCCTGGGGCCTGATCCGGCCTCGACCCTGGCGCTGGCGACAGGGGAATGGTCAATACGCATCCTGATTGCCTCCCTGGCGATTACCCCTTTACGTTATCTGTTCAAGGCCCCGAAACTGTGGAACTATCGGCGCATGATCGGCCTCTTTGCCCTGTTTTATGTGTGCCTGCATCTGCTGGTGTTTCTTATGTTCCTGCTGCAGTGGGACTGGTCAGCCATCGGGACGGAGATAGTCGAGCGGCCCTATATCACCATTGGCTTCAGTGCCTTTGTCCTGATGCTGCCGCTGGGCCTGACATCGACACACTGGGCGCAGCGCAAGCTGAAGCGTAACTGGAAGCGTCTGCACCGTCTGGTTTATGTCATCAACATACTGGCAGTTATCCATGTCATCTGGATTGTGCGTTCGAGCTATTTCGATGCTGTCCTCTACGGTTCACTAGTGTTTATACTTTTGCTATACAGGATTCTGCATAAAAATATCCCTGCTGTAAGGCGATTTGCATTGGTATAACAGTCGTGGGTGGCATATGTCCGGACAGGTTCAAATCAGGCTTGATTGGGGGTCCAAATATCGCCTCCAAAATGGGGCAAAAAAAGCTCTCAAAAACTTAATATAATTTCCTTGTAAACCCTTGCTAGTTGCGGATCTATCTGTATAATGCGCGTTCCCTGTTTAGGGGAAGCTCTTTAACAAGTAGATCAAGTAATAGATGTGGGTGTTTGCCTGATGTGTTTGCGTCACAAAACGTAGACTCAAAATGGTAGACAACTACGTTGATTCAAGCGTGATTGTTTCTTCGGAAATAATCATCTCGACAGTAGTTTTATATCTGATTGAGTCATAGTCCTCTTTCGAAAGGAAGGGACTTAAAAGATCAAGTCGTTGTTAATCAAGTTGTATAACAATGCAAAAACTCTTAACTGAAGAGTTTGATCATGGCTCAGATTGAACGCTGGCGGCAAGCCTAACACATGCAAGTCGAACGGTAACGGACCGCTGTGATCCCTTCGGGGTGAACTTGGTGCCGACGAGTGGCGGACGGGTGAGTAACGCGTAGGAATCTGCCCAGTAGCGGGGGATAGCTTGGGGAAACTCAAAT